>JACDJA010000148.1_pt1 | contig 95317 bp, 94 predicted proteins | sample 7449241 | NCBI WGS metagenome assembly JACDJA01 (sample SAMN14253289, study PRJNA609438) | sludge metagenome | isolation source: initial anaerobic sludge | collected 2018-12-20 | reverse complement strand
TCCTACTTTGATCGTCTGGGGCTGGTGTCGCTGCTTGATACAACGCGACGACTCCAGTGTCTTTCATGAACCGCCGTATGCGGAACCGCACGTACGGTGGTGTGAGAGGACGGGGGAGGTAACTCCCCCTCCTACTCGATGTTCGAAAACCGCGAAAAACCGGTGTTGGCCCTCGGTTTTTGGCTTGCAGCCAAGTAGGGTGTGCACGCTGTTTGTGCACACGCGGATCGGCTTACTCAATCACCTTGATCCCTTCTGGTGAACCCAGAATCAACATATCTGCCGGTCTCAGGGCGAAGATGCCGGTGGTTACTACGCCGGCGATGTTGTTGATCTCCTGCTCCATTTTGGCGGGTTCCATGATGCGCAGGTTGTGTACGTCCAGGATGATATTGCCGTTGTCGGTAATAAATCCGTCGCGCCATACGGGGGTGCCGCCCAGTTTTACCAGTTGCCGGGCGACATGACTGCGGGCCATCGGGATCACCTCCACCGGCAGTGGGAACTCGCCCAGCACATCGACCAGTTTGCTCTCGTCGGCAATGCAGACAAAGCGTTTGCTGGCGCCGGCGACGATCTTCTCTCGGGTCAAGGCGCCGCCACCGCCCTTGATCAGGTGCAGGTGCCGGGTGGATTCGTCGGCACCATCCACATAGAGATCCAGTTCGCCGGTGGCGTTCAGGTCAACAACCGGGATACCGAGCGCCTTCATGCGCTCAGTAGAGGCTTCGGAGCTTGAAACCGCGCCTTCGATGATCTGTTTTATGCCGGCCAGCAGGTCGATAAAGTGATTGACCGTGGAGCCCGTGCCGACGCCAATGATGCCGCCCTTGACCTGTTTAATGGCTTCGGCCGCCGCCATGCGTTTCAGTTCGTCTTGATTCATTGCCTTTTCCTCGTGCCTGCTTGCCTGATCATGATAACGGGGGTGGAAATGTTTGTCACAACAACCGCTCCTTGTAACATGAACGCTGGTCTGATTGCAGAAGGATTTCTGTGCTTATGGATAAGCAAGTTTGATATATTCGGATTGGTAACCGCTGTAAGGTGATTCACATCCCGTCACCGCCCTCAAAAAGGATCAGAACAGAGTATGCCCCAGAGTTATATCGAGCGAATCCTGCGCGCACAGATTTATGATGTGGTTCGTGAGACGCCCCTGGACAAGGCGGTCAGGTTGTCAGGACGGTTGAATAATCAGGTCTACCTGAAGCGGGAGGACCTTCAGCCGGTTTTCTCGTTCAAGTTGCGCGGGGCCTATAATCGGATGCGCGGATTATCCGAGGAGGAGCGACTGAACGGTGTGATCGCCGCCTCAGCGGGCAATCATGCCCAGGGCGTCGCTCTTTCCGCCAGGCATCTCGGTATCAAGGCCTTCATTGTGATGCCCAAAACCACACCGCTTATCAAAGTTCAATCCGTCAAGGCGCTGGGAGCAAAAACGGTGCTTCTGGGGGATTCCTATGATGAGGCGTGCGACTATGCGCTCAATCTGGCGGAAGAGAAAGGCATGACTTTCGTGCATCCGTTTGATGATCCGGAGGTGATCGCCGGCCAGGGGACGATTGCCATGGAAGTGCTGCGACAGCACGCCGGGCCCCCCCATGCGATTTTTGTACCAGTGGGTGGCGGTGGTTTGATCAGTGGTATCGGTGCCTACGTAAAATATGTCTATCCGCAGGTCAAGATAATCGGTGTTGAGCCGGAAGATGCGCCAACCCTGTACAAGGCCCTGCAAAAAGGACGGCGGGTGACTCTCAAGCAGGTGGGTATCTTTGCCGATGGTGTGGCGGTGAAGCAGGTCGGCAAAGAGACGTTCCGGCTGGCGAAAACCCTGGTTGATGAGGTGATCCTGGTCAATACGGATGAAATCTGCGCGGCTATCAAGGATCTTTTTGATGATACGCGCACGGTTGCCGAGCCGGCCGGTGCGCTGGCGGTGGCTGGATTAAAGAAATATGTCGCCCGGGAAGAGGTGGCCGATCGGAGTCTGATCGCCATAGAGAGTGGTGCCAACATTAATTTTGATCGGTTGCGGCATGTGGCGGAACGTGCCGAATTAGGTGAGCAGCGGGAGGTGCTGTTGGCCGTGGAGATACCGGAAGAGCCGGGCAGCTTTCTCCGTTTCTGTCGTGCTATCGGCAAGCGGAGCGTTACCGAATTCAATTACCGTTTTGCCGACTCGGTGCGGGCCCATGTTTTTGTGGGTATCGAGCTGGCGGATGGCGTTCATGAGCGTGATCGTCTGGTTCAGCAACTTCAGGAGCATGGTTATCAGGTGCTGGATATGACTGACAATGAGACGGCAAAGCTGCATATCCGATACATGGTTGGTGGGCATGCGCCAGGCGTCAGTAACGAGGCGCTGTTTCGCTTTGAGTTTCCGGAGCGGCCGGGTGCGTTGCTCAACTTTCTGACCGGGATGGGCCAGCGCTGGAATATCTCGCTATTCCATTATCGCAATCATGGCGCAGCCTATGGCCGGGTGTTGATGGGGGTGCAGATTGAGCATGGCGACAAGCGTGATTTCCAGGCATTTCTGAAGGCCCTTGGCTATGCCTGGGTTGAGGAGACGGATAATCCGGCCTATCGGTTGTTTGCCTGCGGTGGTGGGTGTCCGGAGGCTGCTGTGGGTGTTTATCGCAGCTAAAGCAACTCCTGCTGGTGCGGGTAGTTGCCGGGGATGAGGGATGCCCTGTAGGATGCTCGCTCCTGGGCCGAATTCGCGGCGTGGGCGCCGCTCCTACAGGGATGGTCCTGTGAGGACCATGAATTGAGACATAAAGAAAGGCCCTGTTGCAGGGCCTTTCTTGTGGATTGTACATCAGGTTTTTGCAGCGGCCTTTTTACGTGGCCTGACTTTTCTGGGGCGAAGTGCAGCAGCCTTTTTCTTTGCGACCTTCTTTTTCGCGGCAGTTTTCTTCTTGGCTACTTTTTTCTTTACGGCCTTCTTTTTTGCTACAGCCTTTTTCTTGGCCACTTTTTTCTTAGTTACCTTCTTTTTTGCGGCAGTTTTCTTCTTGGCTACTTTTTTCTTTGCCGCCTTTTTCTTTACGACCTTCTTTTTCGCTACGGCCTTTTTCTCGGTTACTTTTTTCTTAGTTACCTTCTTTTTCGCAGCGGTTTTCTTCTTGGCTACGGATTTCTTTTTGTTGCTGGTCTTTTTGGGAGCAACCGCCTTCTTGCGGATGGTCTTCTTTGCGACGGCGCTCTGCTTTTTGCTCGCCTTCTTTTTTGTGGCTTTCTTGACGGCCATTACGCTCCCTCCACGATCAGTATGCAAAAGACTGGTTTGAGTATAATAAAGTACTGAAAAAAAGCTAGTAAATCACGGATATTTTGGTGTTTTTTTGGTTTGTTCGATAAATATTTGTCTGTCTGGAGGTGACGGGCACGTAGGCTTTGCCCATCCTGCGGCATTTCTTTAAACAAACTTCCTTCGACAAGCTCAGGATGAGTGGGTGTTGGTTTTCTTCGACAGGCTTCCTTCGACAAGCTCAGGATGAGCGGGGTGGTGGTTTCCTTCGACAGGCTCAGGATGAGCGGGGTCGTGGTTTCCTTCGCGGATCAGTTGCTGTTTTTTCGGACAATTCGAAATTGTTGATATCCCCGCTCAGTGATGACGCCCTGTAATGGAACGTCCCAGTGTTGTCGTGGCAGTTCATCGGTGCGCTGGAAGTCATGCGCATAACCAATCAGTGATGGCCGGATCCAGCGCTGATGATTAAGCCGGTAAGCGAGAGTGCGATCGTAATAACCACCGCCCATGCCTATTCGTGTACCGGTATTGTCGAACGCCACCAGCGGCATGATGATCAGATCAAGACTCCATGCCGGTATCGGTTTTCTGCGGCGTATGTCCGGTTCGGCGATACCGAATCGATTGGGCCGTAGTTGGTCGCCTCTCTTGTATTCGGAAAACCAGAGCGCTTTGCCAAGCCCCGGCCTGAGTACCGGCAGATACAGTTTTTTGTTCAGTCTCAGCAGTCGATTCATGAGGGGCTGCGGATTGAGTTCTCCGTCGGCTGCCAGATAGAGTGCAATACGTGTGCAGCGGACAAGCTGTATATTGCGGATGAAATGTGCGGCTGCTGACAGACTGTTTTTTTTCTGCGACTGCCTGGGCAGGTTACGCCTTCTGGTGCGGATCGTTCGGCGGATTTCTCTAGGATTCGGCATGCGGTCGCGCTGGCATGAAATAAGGTATCCCCCGCCTGTGCCGTAGCAAACCATCGTTCCTGAACCGGTAGGTTCAAGTGGGGACGACAAGGAAGCTTAAGGCTTTCCGCTCGGGGCGGACATGCACAATGACATTCCCATTAAGTCCCCAGGGTAATGAGTAGGCTCAAGAAAATACCCGATTCGCTTACGAACACCGCAGGGGATACCTGTGAGACTAGGCTAGCGCGATTGAGTTTAAAGATCCAGCCGATTTTCTTTACTAAGGGCGGCGTCGATCTTTTGCTGCATGATGCGAAGGCGTGTGTTGAGGCCCTGATTGGTCTCGTCCTTGTGAGACTGTTTTTCCAGCAGATCATGGGCGAGATTGAGGGATGCCATTACCGCGATCCTGTCCGTTCCCAAAACCTTGCCGCTGGCACGGATCTCACGCATTTTCTGATCAACCAGCCGTGCCGCGGCAATCAGGCTATCCTCTTCGCCCTGGTTGCAGGCAACGCGATACTCCTTGTCCAGGATGCGCACGGTAACGGGGATGCTGTTTTCAATCACGGCTTGATGTCCAGGATCTGTCTAGTCGGGTGGTGTGTTGTGCAGAGAGCGTGTTGTGCCGATATAGTGAATCATCAGCCCGTCTCGATAGCCCTCAACCGGGAAATCATCGCTTCTACCCGGCTCCTTGCCTGCTCGGTTTTTTCGATCAGTTCCGCGCGCTCAGACATCAGTTCCTGCTGCTTGCCGCGTAGATTGTGGTTCTCTTCGCGCAGTTGCCCAATCGTGCGGATCAACTGATCGACCTGGGATTCAAGCCGTTTCAGATCCAACTCTGTGGTGGAATTGATGTCGTTCGCGTTCATACGGTCCAATATAGAGTGAGCCATCGTGCCGGTCAACGTTGTCCAGTGGCATGATACTATGATTGGAGCAGGAGGCTATTAGATAATATGCCGTCAGTGATGTTGTTCCGGTAATCCAGGATCATTCAGGACAGGTTTCCAATGACCGAAAGCAGTTTAGATTATGAACGCGTCGAGCGGCAGATGGCCTCGGCGGATATTGAAAACAGTGGCGCGGAGGTGCACGGTATTTTGTGCGGGCTGATCTGTGCAGGCCGCGAGGATGCGCAGGCGCGTTGGTTTGCGGAGCTTTTTACCGAAGAGCAGGCTGGAGATCTGCTGGTGCGTGAGTGCGCGGAGTCACTGCGCGTGCTGCATGACGAGGCACTGGCCGCAGTCAAAGGCCCGGGACTGGGTTTTACCCCTTTTCTACCGGATGACGGGAAGCCCCTGAAGCTGCGCGCGCAGGCGGTGGCGGACTGGTGCCAGGGTTTTCTCTACGGTATCGGCGTGGCCGGGCTGTCCACTGGACAGCCATTCTCTTCCGAGACGCAGGAAGCCTTGAATTCACTGGGCGAAATTTCCCGGATGGATCTGGACATGTTGAACGGTGGTGAGGCAGATGAGGAGGCACTGATGGAGTTGACTGAGTTCATCTGGGTGGCGGCTATGCTGGTCCACTCGGAAATGGTGGTGGATGAGACGGAGCGGTCATGACAGGTGCCGAGTTCAAACGGCGGCGCAGCCAGTTGATGCGCATGATGGGGGCGGGCAGTATTGCTATCCTGCCGACGGCCCCGGTGGCGATGCGTAACCGTGATGCTGATTATCCCTATCGGCCGGATAGTGATTTTTACTACCTGACCGGCTTCCCCGAGCCGGAGGCGGTGGCGGTGCTGATTCCCGGACGCAAGCAGGCGGAGTATGTGCTGTTCTGCCGTGAGCGTGATCTGGAGAAGGAGATTTGGAACGGCCGGCGTGCCGGACAGGAGGGGGCCTGTGAGCTGTATGGCGCGGATGACTCCTTTCCGATCGGTGATCTGAATGACATCCTGCCGCGCATGATCGAACAGAGTGAACGGGTGTTCTACGCCATGGGCTGCAACCATGAACTGGACAAACAGATGTCGGAGTGGATCAGTGCGATCCGGAACCAGGGACGTGCCGGTGTGCATGGGCCGATCGAATTCGTCGCACTGGATCACTATCTGCATGACATGCGGCTGTACAAGAGCCGTTCGGAGATCAAGGCGATGCGTACCGCCGCCAGGATATCGGCCAGAGCGCACAGACGTGCCATGCAGTTCTGCCGTCCCGGACTCATGGAGTGGCAGGTGGAGGCCGAACTGGTGCACGAGTGTGCCCGACAGGGCGGCCGCTTCCAGGCCTATACGCCGATCGTCGGCGGCGGGGCCAACGGCTGCATCCTGCACTACGTGGAAAATGCCGCCGAACTGCAGTCGGGCGACCTGCTACTGATCGATGCCGGTTGCGAGTATGACTATTACGCATCGGATATCACCCGTACCTTTCCGGTCAATGGCAAGTTCTCGCCCGAGCAGCGGGCGCTTTATACGCTGGTGCTCAGGGCCCAGGCGGCGGCGATTGAAAAGGTGCGGCCGGGCAACCACTGGAATGATCCCCATGATGCGGTGGTGAAGGTGATCACCAAGGGACTGGTCGAGCTGGGTATCCTCAAGGGACGCGTCTCCAGCCTGATCAAGAAAGAGGCGTACAAGCCCTTCTACATGCACCGCTCCGGTCATTGGCTGGGGATGGATGTGCATGATGTGGGTGACTATAAGATCGATGGCAAGTGGCGCCTGCTGGAGCCCGGCATGGTGCTGACCGTGGAGCCGGGCCTGTATATTTCCGCCGGCTCAAAAGGGGTGGCCAAAAAGTGGTGGAATATCGGTATCCGAATTGAGGATGATGTGCTGGTCACCAAGGATGGCCATGACATTCTCTCCAAGGATGCACCCAAATCGGTGGAGGAGATCGAGGCGTTGATGGCGCGGTGAAGCCTGCTCCGATTCGTGGCGAGGGCACCGCTCCTACCCGCTGCGCCAGAGAAGGTTCAGAGCGCCAGCCCGTCGTCGGAGAACAGGACCAGGTCCTGCATATCCAGTTTCAGGGTGACCTTGTCTCCAATGTTGTGCTGCTGATGGCTGGGGGCAAGGCATTGGAAACGGTGCCCGCTCTCCAGTTGCAGGGTATAGAGATACTCGGCGCCCTGGAACAGGCGCTCGTCGATCCGGGCGGAGAGCCCCTCCTGCTTGGTGGTCAGGTGGATATCGTCAGGGCGGATCAACAACTGCAGGCCGGTGCCGGGCTGGATCCCTTGCGGCAGCTTGCCGCTGAGTCGTCCAAAAGGTGTGTGGATGCTGTTCCGGTCGGCAACCGTGATGGGGAACAGGGCGCCCCGCCCGACAAAGTCGGCCACGAAGGTGGTGGCCGGATGGTGATAGAGGTTGTAACCGCTGTCCCACTGATGCAGTACGCCCTGGTCCATGACACCAATTTGATCGGCCATGGTGAAGGCCTCCGTCTGATCGTGAGTGACCAGGATGGCGGTGATCCCATCCTGTTTCAGCAATAGCCGTACTTCACTGGCCAGTTGCCCCCGCAGCTCGGGGTCCAGGGCGGAGAACGGTTCATCCAGCAGCAGGATTGCCGGACGCGGCGCCATGGCACGGGCCAGGGCGATGCGCTGCTGTTGTCCGCCGGAGAGCTGGTGCGGATGTTTGGCGGCGGAATCGCTGAGCCCGACCAGTGTCAGCAGTTCGGCAATACGGGATTGCTTCGCCTCAGCCGTCCAGCCGCGCAGTCCGAAAGCGATATTTCCGGTGACCGTGAGATGGGGAAACAGGGCGAAATCCTGAAACACCATGCCCACCCGGCGTTGCTCTGGTGCAAGCATGTGCCGGCTGTCACAGACCACCTTGCCATGCAGGGCGATGCTGCCCTGGCGCAGGGGTTCAAATCCGGCAATCGCCCGCAGCAGGGTGGTTTTGCCGCAGCCGCTGGGTCCCAGCAGGCAGCCGATGTCGCCTTCAGGCAGTTTGAGGCTGACCTGCCTGACCACATCGGTGGTGCCGAAGGCGACCGAGACCTCATTCAGTTCCAGTCGATAACTCATGCTTCTCTCTCGAATTGCGTATGGAACGGCTCAGCAGAATCACCGGTATGATCCCCGCCAGCACGATGGTCAGGGCGGCGCTGGCGGAATCCCGCAGCCGTTCGTCCGAGGCCAGTTCGAAGGCCCGGACCGCCAGGGTGTTGAAGTTGAACGGGCGCAACACCAGGGTGGCCGGTAGCTCCTTCATCACATCCACGAACACCAGCAGCAGGGCGGTGAGCAGGCTCCCCTTCAGCATCGGCAGATGGATCCGTTTCAGTACCTGGCCCGGTGAGGCGCCCAGGGTGCGGGCGCTCTCGTCGATGCTCTGTTTGATCTTGCCCAGCCCCGCCTCCACGGTCTGCAGGGAGACCGCGAGAAAGCGCACCAGGTACGCCAAGATCAGCGCCACCAAAGTACCGCTTAGCAGCAGGCCGCTGGAGATGCCGAAATGGATGCGCAGCCAGCCGTCGATGCTGTTGTCGAGCCAGGCCAGCGGCAGCATCACGCCGACGGCTATCACCGTGCCGGGAACCGCGTAACCCATCCCGGCAATCCGGACGGCGACAATGGTACCCCGGTCGGGACTGAGCCGGCGGCCATAGCCCATGAGCAGTGCCAGCAGCAGGGCGAGCAGGGCGGTGCTGGCAGCCAGTCCGACCGTGTGCAATATCAGCCGCAGAAATTCACGGTCGATCATCTCTCTGGTCTCAACAGCCCACCACAGCAGTTGGCCGGCGGGCAGCAGGAAACCCAGTATCAGTGCCGTGGAACAGATCAGGACGGCGCCGATCTTCTGCCGACCCTTGAGTACAAAGCCGGGCAAGGACTGGTGGCGCTGGCTGGCGTGGTGGTAGCGCATCTTGCGTCGTGACCAGCGCTCCAGCAGCACCAGGGTAAAGACAAACAGCAACAGCGCGGTGGAGAGTTGCGCCGCCGCGGCGCTGTCGTCCATGCCGAACCAGGTGCGGAAGATGCCGGTGGTGAAGGTGCTGATACCGAAATACTGTACCGTGCCGTAATCGGCCAGGGTCTCCATCAGCGCCAGGCTCAGGCCGGCCACCACGGCGGGTCTGGCCAGCGGCAGGGCGACCCGGAAGAAGGTGCGCCAGGGGCCGTTGCCGAGGGAGCGGCTCACCTCCAGCACACAGACCGACTGCTCCAGAAAGGCGGCACGGGAGAGCAGGTAGACATAGGGATAGAGGGTGAGTGACAGCATGCCCCCGGCGCCCCAGAGCGAGCGGATTTCCGGAAACCAGTACTCGCCGTAACGCAGCCCGAGCCCTTCGCGCAGTGCCGTCTGCACCGGGCCGGCCACATCGAACATGCCGGTGTAGGTGTAGGCGATGATATAGGCCGGCATGGCCATGGGCAGCAGCAGCGCCCACTCAAAAACTTTTCGGCCCGGAAAGCGGCACATGGTGGTGAGCCAGGCGGTAGAGACACCGATCAGCAGGGTGCCGACGGCCACTTCCAGCATCAGCAGCAGGGAGTTGGCGATATAGTCGGCCAGCACAGTGTCGGCCAGATGCCGCCACACCGCACCGGCCGGGATCAGGGCGTAGCTGGCCACCACCAGCACCGGCATCGCCAGCAGCAGGGCAGTGCCGATGATGCCGATCCGCCATGACAGCGGGGCGGTCGCTCTCCTGTAGGTGCCAGATGCCACGGCTTTACGTTACCAGGGTGGGTGAGGCAAAAAATCCAGCGCCACCCGGTGAGGATGGCGCTGGGGCGTTGCGGGTTATTCTCTGGCCGTCGGAGTGATTGTGCAACAGCGGCCGGCAGGCCGGGTCACTTCCAGCCGGCCTTGTCCATCAGACGGACCGCTGCCGGGTTGTTTTTTCCCAGTATGGAGAGATTCAGCGTGTCGGCCTTGAAGCTGCCCCACTGTTTCAGGGTTTCGGACCACTCCACCCCGGCACGCACCGGATACTCCTGGTTCACGCTGGCGTACCAGCCCTGGGACTGCTCGTTGGTCAGGAATTCCAGCAGTTGCACTGCCGCTTCCCGGTTCCTGGCGGAGCGGGTGATACCGGCGCCGCTGATATTGACATGGGCGCCACGGCCGTTCTGGTTGGGCCAGAACAGGGCCACCTTGGCGGCTGCCGCCCGCTCGCTCTCATCCTTGCTGTTAAGCATGGCACCCAGGTAATAGGTGTTGACGATGGCCAGGTCGCAGACACCGGCCGCTGCTGCCTTCACCTGATCACGGTCGCCGCCCTTGGGGTCGCGGGCGAAATTCTTTACCAGGCTGTCGGCCCACTGCTGTGTAGCCGCCTCGCCATCTGCGGCAATCATCGAGGCCACCAGCGACTGGTTATAGATGTTGTCGGAGCCACGGATGCAGATGCGGCCTTTCCATTGCTGATCCGCCAGGGCCTCGTAGGTGGAGAGCTGCTTGGGATCGACCCGGTCCTTGATATAGGTAATCACCCGGGCGCGTACCGAAAGACCGTACCAATACCCTTCGGGATCGCGGTAGCTGGCCGGTATGGCAGTGTCGAGCGCCTGACTGGAGACCGGTTGCAGCACGCCGGCCTCCTTGGCGCGATACAGACGCCCGGCGTCCGTGGTGATGAGCAGGTCGGCGGGGGAGTTGTCGCCCTCGCTGGTCAAGCGTTTCAGCAGGGCGTCCGCCTTGCCGGTGACCAGGTTCACCTTGATACCGCTTTCGCTGGTGAAACGGTCCAGCAGCGGTTTGATCAGGGCCTCCTTGCGCGCTGAGTAAATATTCACTTCTGTTGCCAACGCGCTGCTGCTGAGTGTGATAGCGGCGAGGATTACCGCCAGCTTGATGCCTGTGTGCATGGTCTTCTCCAGAGGGGGTTGTTGTTTTGTTGACAAACATTCTATTAAGAATCATTCGCGTTATCAATAGCCAAAGCGGCTACATCAGTACAAAATGCACGCCGCAGCGAACGCAAACCGCAGGGGCCTGCCGCTACAGACATTAGGCCCCGTCGGTGCTGCCCGGGTGATTTCTCAGTCTGGCCGCCGTTATTGGCAAAGGGGAATTCAGCAGGTATAGTCGATGCCTCAATCCAAACCATCGTGGGAGAGATCGGCTGATTCAGCCGACGCCGAAGGCGCAAACCGTCCGGAATCGCTCAGGCAGAAGGACCGCGGTGCAGGAAGGGCAGCTTCCTTCCGGGTTGACTCTGGAGAGTGGTCGTCAGGCCCACCGACGGGGCAGGGACCGATGATTCCGGTTTCAAACTCTCAGGTTCAGGACAGAGGGGCGGCGTGGGGTGTGATCACCCTGCGCCGCCCTTTTTTTTGACTTTGGCCCAGTTAGGTATCGCGGTCGATTTACTCGTAGGATCGGTTTCAGCCGCGATCGGTTTTCCGGCGGCTCATCGGTCGCAGCTGAAGCGGCTGCTACGATAAAGCACAGTTCGGTATGCAACAATTAATGGAAGCGGCCATGTATTTGACGAGTGGAGAAACCTATGGGACACAGAACCATCCTTTTTGACGCCCATACAGCCATGGGTGCACGTATCGTTCCCTTTGGCGGCTGGGATATGCCGTTGCACTATGGCTCGCAGCTGGAAGAGCACCATGCCGTGCGCCGGGATGCTGGCATGTTCGATGTCTGCCACATGACGGTTGTCGATCTCACGGGAGACCGGGTAGGTGATTTCCTGCGCCACCTGCTGGCCAATGACGTGGCCCGGCTGCAGCAGCCCGGCAAGGCCCTCTACAGTTGCATGCTGAATGAGCAGGGTGGTGTCATTGATGATCTGATTGTCTACTTCATGAATGATTCCTGGTTCCGCATGGTGGTCAATGCGGGCACCACCGAGAAGGATGTGGCCTGGCTCGAACGGCAGGCCCCGGCTTTCGCTGTCACGGTGAAGCCGCGCACCGATCTGGCCATGATTGCGGTGCAGGGTCCCCATGCGCGGGAGAAGGCGCTGCCCCTGCTTCCCGAGGCGTTGCGCGAGGCCGCGGGTAATCTTCAGCCGTTCTTTGCGGCCACTGCCGGCGACTGGTTTGTCGGGCGTACCGGCTATACCGGTGAGGATGGTTTCGAGATCGTCCTGCCAGAGCGTGACGCGGTCGCTTTCTGGCAGGCGTTGGCAGCTGCCGGGGTGCAGCCCTGTGGCCTGGGGGCGCGGGATACGCTGCGCCTGGAGGCCGGCATGAACCTGTACGGCTCCGATATGGATGAAACCACCTCTCCCCTGGAAGCCGGCTTGAACTGGACAGTCGCCTGGGAGCCGGCAGATCGTGATTTTATCGGTCGAAAGGCTATCGAGGCGCACAAGGGAGATCCCGCCAACCGCCAGTTTGTCGGCCTGGTATTGATCGGCCGTGGGGTATTGCGGGATCACCAGAAACTTTTTGTAGGTGACAGAGAGGTCGGGGAGATCACATCCGGTGGATTTGCGCCTACACTGGAGAGGTCCATTGCCCTGGCGCGGGTATCTGCCGAAGTGGACGGGCAATGCGAAGTAGAGATAAGGGGCAAGCGGATACCGGCCAAAGTGGTGCGCCCACCGTTTGTACGCAATGGCAAGGTACGGGTCGAGCTGTGATCGTCGACCGGTAACTGAAAAAATATCAGGATAATAATCTGTTCAGCGAATAGCGAGGGCCGAGAGATGAGCAATGTACCCAATGATCTGAAATACGCCAAGAGCCACGAGTGGGTGCGTGATGAAGAGGATGGCACGGTGTTTGTCGGTATTACCGACCACGCCCAGGAGTTGCTGGGGGATCTGGTTTTTGTCGAGCTGCCGGAGGTGGGTGACACGCTGGATGCCGGCAGTGAATGCGCCGTGGTGGAATCGGTCAAGGCCGCATCCGACGTGTACAGCCCGGTGTCCGGCGAAGTGATAGCGATCAATGAGGCCCTGGCGGATGCTCCCGAGACGGTCAATCAGGACGCCTTTGGTGATGGCTGGCTGTTTCAGGTCAAGCTCTCCGCTCCGGCCGAGCTGGATGACTTGCTGGATGCCGATGCCTATAGCGAAGTGATGGAATCGGAAGAGCACTGAGAGGGCCCTGAGAGAGATGCCATTTATCCCCCATACAGAAGAAGAGGTGCAGGAGATGCTGGCAGCCATTGGTGCTGCCTCCATTGATGACCTGTTCGATGAGATCCCGGCCAGCCTGCGACTCTCCCAGCTGGACGCCATTCCCACCGCCATGTCGGAGATGGAGATCAGCCAGTTGATGGGCAGGCGCGCACTGCAGGACGGCCAGCCGGTCTGCTTCCTCGGCGCCGGCGCCTACGATCACCATATCCCGGCGGCAGTCTGGCAGATCACCACCCGCGGCGAGTACTACACCGCCTATACGCCCTACCAGGCGGAGGCGAGCCAGGGCACTCTGCAGTTGCTGTACGAGTTTCAGTCCATGATGGTGGCGCTGACCGGCATGGATGTCTCCAACGCCTCGCTCTACGACGGTGCCTCGGCCCTGGCGGAAGCGGTGCTGATGGCGGTGCGGGCCAACCGCAAGTCCAAGTCGAAGCGTATCCTGATGCCGAGAACGGTACATCCGGCCTACCGCCGGGTGGTGCGCAATATTGTCAAGAACCAGCAGATCGAGCTGGTGGAACTGCCGTTCGATACGCAAGGTGGGCATACCGACCCGGCCGTGCTGGAACAGTACCAGGGGGAGGATTTTGCCGCTCTGGTGATTCCCCAGCCCAACTTCTTCGGGGTGCTGGAGGAGGTGGACGTCCTGACCGACTGGGCCCACGCCAACGGCGCCCTGGCCATCGGCGTGGTCAACCCCCTCGCCCTGGCACTGCTGACGCCACCCGGCGGGTGGGGGCAGCAGGGTGCCGACATCTGCTGCGGCGAGGGTCAGCCGTTGGGCGCACCGCTCTCTTCCGGGGGCCCCTACTTCGGCTTTCTCTGTTGTCAGCAGGCCCACGTGCGACAGATGCCGGGGCGCATTATCGGGCGCACCCGGGACCTGGATGGCAAGGTGGGTTACACCCTCACCCTGCAGGCACGTGAGCAGCATATCCGCCGCTCCAAGGCGACCTCGAACATCTGCACCAACCAGGGCCTGATGGTCACCGCCGCCACCATCCACATGGCCCTGCTGGGCAGTGAAGGTCTGGAGCGGGCCGCCGCCGCCAGTTTTGCCAATACCGGCAAACTGGTGGATGCGCTGAGTGCCATCCCCGGCGTGGAGCCGCTGTTTGATCGGCCCGCTTTCCATGAGCGGGTGCTGAAGCTGCCGGCACCGGCCGCCAGTGTGTTGCGTTCCCTGGCGGCGCACAATGTACTGGGCGGGCTGGATCTGTCCCGGGATTACCCGGAGCTGGGCGAGGCGATCCTGGTCTGCGCCACCGAAAAACGCACCGGCGAGGAGATCGCCGCCTATGCCGAAAAACTGGCCCGGGTCATTCAGCTGCAGGGTGGTGTCACCTGTGGTCTGGTGCCGAAAGAGTAAACGGGAGAATCTGTCAGCATGTTGATTTTTGAACAATCCAAGGCCGGGCGCTACGCCCCGGCCCAGTCCCCGCTCGACAAGGCGGATACCAGTGCCATCCCGGCCCGGTTCCGGCGCAGGCAGTCGGCGGCACTGCCGGAGGTTTCCGAGATGCAGGCGGTGCGACACTACACCCGCCTGTCGCACAAGAACTTCTCCATCGACACCCAGTTCTACCCGCTGGGTTCCTGCACCATGAAATACAATCCACGCGCCTGCAACAGCCTGGCCAGCCTGCCGGGCCTGGTGTCGCGCCACCCCGAGGCGCCGGAGAGCCACAGCCAGGGCTTCATGGCCTGCCTGTACGAGCTGCAGGAGATGCTGCGCGAGGTGACCGGGATGCAGGCGGTATCACTCAGTCCGGCGGCGGGTGCCCAGGGAGAGTTTGCCGGGGTGGCCATGATCCGCGCCTATCATGAAGCGCGGGGCGACACGGCACGCTGTGAAATTCTGGCACCTGATGCGGCTCATGGCACCAACCCGGCGACGGCGGTGATGTGCGGCTACCAGGTGCGGGAGATCCCCACCGGCCCGGACGGCGACGTGGACCTGGAAGCGCTGAAGGCGGTGGTGGGGCCGCAGACCGCCGGAATCATGCTGACCAACCCCTCCACGCTGGGGGTGTTCGATCGAAAAATCGAAGCCATAGCCAAAACGGTACATGAAGCGGGCGGGCTGCTCTACTACGACGGCGCCAACCTGAACGCCATTCTGGGCAAGGTGCGCCCCGGCACCATGGGCTTTGATGTAATCCACATGAATCTGCACAAAACCTTCTCCACGCCCCACGGCGGCGGCGGTCCGGGTGCCGGCCCGGTCGGGGTCAGTGAACGGCTGGTGCCCTACCTGCCGGTGCCGATGGTCGCCAAGGTGGATGATGAGTACCGCTGGCTCACCGAGCAGGACTGTCCCGAGAGCATTGGCCGGTTGACCGCTTTTGCCGGTAATGCCGGGGTACTGCTGCGCGCCTATATCTATGCCCGGATGCTGGGCCGCGAGGGCATGCCCCGGGTGGCCGAGTTCTCCACCCTGAATGCCAACTACATGCTGAAACGACTGCAGGCGCTCGGTTTCCAGGCCGCCTATCCGGAACGCCGGGCCACCCACGAGTTCATCATCACTCTGAAAAAGCAGGCCAAGGAGCTGGGGGTGAACACCATGGACTTTGCCAAGCGCTTGCTGGACTATGGCTTCCACGCCCCCACCACCTACTTCCCCCTGCTGGTGCCGGAGTGTCTGTTGATCGAGCCGACAGAGACCGAGGACAAGGCGACCCTGGATGGCTTTATGGAGGCGATGGCCAGCATCCTGCAGGAGGCAACGCAGACCCCGGAACTGGTGAAGGGTGCCCCCCATACCCTGCCGGTGAAACGGCTGGATGATGTGAAGGCGGCGCGTGAACTGGATCTGGCCTGGCGGCCGGCGCCCCGTTAAATGGCGAATCCGAAAGCCACCGGTATTCGACGCATTATCAATGCCGGGGGCTACTCCCTGGCCGGCTTCCGGGCATGCTGGCGGCATGAAGCCGCCTTTCGGCAGGAGCTGCTGGGGCTGATTCCGTTGCTGCCGCTGGCGCTCTACCTGGGCCGGACCGGGGTGGAGCGGGCGCTGCTGGTGGGCAGTCTGCTGCTGGTGCCGCTGGTGGAACTGCTCAACTCCGCCATCGAGGCGGTGGTGGACCGCTTCGGTAATGAGCAGCATGAACTCTCCGGGCGGGCCAAGGATATCGGCTCGGCGGCGGTGTTCCTGGCCATCGTGCTGGCCATTCTCATCTGGCTGATGATTCTCTCTCCCCGCTGGTGAGGGCCGCCGATCATGGTTCTGTTCCGGCCATCTGTTGCATCTGGGGCGGCCTTTTTATCAGGAGCGGATTGATCCGCGAAATTCGCGGCTGAGGCGCAGCCACCGCGATGCTTGGCCCACGCATGAAAAAGTTCCTCTATGTCGGGCGCCCCCGGTGTCGCGGAACTATTCCCGAATAGATCCGGAATCTGATCTAGATCATTGCCAGCCGGGTTGCCGGCTGGCAGTTTTGTCCAGGGATGGACTTATACCGCGTAGGTCATGGATGACCGGGAGCGGTTTTCTACACAGCCTGCACCGATCGGTGTAGAATTCCCGGCTTAAAAAATACCCTCGGAGGAAGAATGTCTGCGCTGATCTGTGGCTCTATGGCCTTTGATACCATCATGGTCTTCCAGGACCAGTTCAAGAACCACATCCTGCCGGAGCAGGTGCATATCCTTAATGTCTCCTTTTTGGTGCCGGAACTGCGCCGTGAGTTCGGCGGCTGTGCCGGCAATATCGCCTATAATCTGAATCTGCTGGGAGGCGAGGGCAAGCCGATGGCCACGGTGGGTGGCGATTTCGGCGCCTATGCCAACTGGATGGACGAGAACGGCATTAGCCGGGACCACATCAAGGTGATCGAGGATAGCTACACCGCCCAGGCCTATATCACCACCGACCAGGATGACAACCAGATCAACGCCTTCCATCCGGGGGCCATGTCCCACTCCCACCTGAACCGGGTGGAGGAGGCGAAAGGCTGTAGCATCGGTATCATCTCTCCCGACGGTCGCCAGGGAATGATCGAGCATGCCCGGCAGTTCGTCGAGCAGGGAATACCGTTCATTTTCGATCCGGGCCAGGGTCTGCCGATGTTTGATGGCGCGGACCTGAGGTTGTTTATCGAGCAGGCCAGCTGGCTCGCCTTCAACGATTACGAGGCCAAGCTGATGGAAGAGCGCACCGGCCTGTCAGTTGCGCAGATGGCGCAACAGGTGAAGGCGGTGGTAATCACCCGGGGCGGACAGGGATCGCTGATCTACGCCCGCGGCAAGGTGCACGAGATTCCGGTCGCGCCGGTCTCCGATATTGTTGACCCCACAGGTTGTGGTGATGCTTATCGCGCCGGCCTGTTGTATGGTTTGATGAACGACATGGACTGGGAGACCACCGGCCGGGTCGCCTCGCTGATGGGCGGCATCAAGATCGAGGAGGCGGGGCCACAGAACCACCGCTTCCAGTGCGATGAGTTTGCCCAGTGCTTCAAGATCGCCTTTGGCTACGCCATCTGATCCGCAACTTGAGAGTAGACCATGACAGGACACTATGACGACTCGGGCTTCGTGCCTCTGAACATCGCAGTACTGACCATCTCGGATACCCGCACCGAAGAGAACGATAAATCTGGCAAGATCCTCAGGGAGGGTGCCGAGGCCGCCGGGCACCGGGTGGTGGAGAAGGCGATCGTCAAGGATGACGTCTACCAGATGCGGGCGATCTTTTCGCGCTGGATTGCCGACCCGGAAGTGCACGTGGTGATCAGCACCGGTGGCACCGGTATTACCGGGCGGGACAGCACCCCGGAGGCGGTACTGCCGCTGCTGGAGAAGTCCATCGAGGGTTTCGGTGAACTGTTCCGGCATATCTCCCTGGAGGAGATCGGCGCCTCGGCGATCCAGTCCCGGGCGATTGCCGGGCTGACCAACCAGACCCTGGTGTTCTGTCTGCCGGGCTCCACCGGCGCCTGTCGCACCGGCTGGGACAAGATCCTCAATCCGCAACTGGATCATCGCACCCGTCCGTGCAACTTTGCCCAGATGTTCCGGGTCTGATCTTCTCCAGTGACCTATCCGATAAGGTACAGATAAATGAGTGAGTGTGGTTGTTCTTCGGTAACCGGGCAGGACATGAAACCGCTGGAAGAGGCGCTGGCCCTGTTGCTCTCCCACGCCCGGGCTGTGGGCGAACGTGAAAGGGTGCCGCTGGCTGAGGCGAACGGCCGCATCCTGGCCGAGCCGGTGGTGAGCAAGATCAACATGCCGCCCTGGGACAACAGCGCGATGGATGGCTATGCGGTGAACAGTGCCGACCTGCAAACGGTGCCCTGCCGACTGACCGTCTCCCAACGGATACCGGCCGGTGCGGCGCCACAGCCGCTGGCACCCGGCACCGCGGCGCGTATCTTTACCGGTGCGCCGGTGCCGCCCGGTGCCGACGCCGTGGTGATCCAGGAGGTGTGCCGGCAAGAGGGAGACCAGGTCGTCATCAACGAACCGGCGGCGCCCGGGGCCAATATCCGCTATGCCGGTGAGGATACCCGCATCGGCCAGCAGGTGCTGCAGGCGGGCACCCGCCTCGGCGCTCAGCATCTGGGGCTGGCGGCCTCCGTGGGCGTCGCTGAACTGCTGGTCTACCGCCGCCTCAAGGTGGCGCTGTTCTCCTCCGGTGACGAACTGATCAATCCCGGTCAGCCGCTGGGGCCGGGCCAGATCTACAACTCCAATCAATACACCCTGCAGGCACTGCTGCAATCCCTGGGCTGTGAGATCGTCAACCTGGGTATCGTGGAAGACACCTTCGAGACGACCTGCCAGGCACTCTCCAGGGCGGCCGCCCAGGCCGATCTGGTGATTACCTCCGGTGGCGTGTCGGTGGGTGAGGAGGATCATCTGAAACCGGCGGTGGAGGCGCTCGGCTCGCTGGATCTCTGGAAAATCGCCATCCGCCCGGGTAAGCCGCTGGCGTTTGGCCATATCGAGGGTACCCCCTTCATCGGCACCCCCGGCAATCCGGTCTCCCTGTTTGTCACCTTCTGTCTGTTCGCCCGCCCCTTCATTCTCAAACAGCAGGGCGTCAGGGATGAGGAGCTGACACAAACACCGATCCTGGCCAAGGCCGATTTCGACTGGCCGAAGGCGGAGAAGCGGCGTGAGTTCGCCCGCGCCCAGCTCAACCTGGATGCCGAGGGGCAGGCACAGGTCAGCCTCTACTCCAGCCGCTCCTCCGGCGTACTCAACTCCCTCACCTGGGCCAACGGTCTGGCAATACTGCCGGAACAGCAGACCCTGGCCCGTGGTGCAATGGTAAAATTCCTACCCTTCAGTGAGTTACTCAAATGATCAAACTTCTCTTTTTCGCCCGCCTGCGCGAGGCGTTGCAGACCGGTTCCGAGACACTGGACTTCAGCCCGGAACTGGATTCGGTTGCCGCTATTGTCGAACTGTTGCAGGCACGTGGCGGTCTCTGGGCTGAGTTGTTTGCCGATGACCAGCGGGTACTGGTGGCGGTCAACCAGGAGATGTGCGACCTGGAGACGCCGGTGCAGGAGGGTGACGAAGTGGCCTTCTTCCCCCCGGTCACCGGCGGTTAGATATACTCTTCTGTTGGGAGAGTGATTTTGCGTGGCCGTTGATGGACATGCTTAAAGGTATCGACCCAACAAATCTATGTAGGGTGGATAGGCGGCAGCGTATCCACCTTATTCTTCGTCTGCAGGGTAATACGCCATGAATCAGATAAAAATCCAGACTGAACCTTTTGATCCTGCTGCCATCCAGGAAGAGCTGCGCCGGGAGAACCCGGCCATCGGCGCGCTGGTCACCTTTCTTGGCCAGATGCGCGATATCAACGATGGGGAACCGATCACCACCATGACCCTGGAGCACTATCCCGGCATGACCGAGAAGGCGCTGCAGGCGATTGTCGATGAAGCCAATGCGCGCTGGCCGCTGATGGGCATCCGCGTGATTCACCGGGTCGGCCTCCTGCAGCCGTTGGATCCGATCGTGCTGGTGGCGGTGGCCAGTGCCCATCGTGGCGAGGCGTTCCAGGCCTGTGAATTTGTCATCGATTACCTGAAGACCCGAGCGCCTTTCTGGAAAAAAGAGCAGACCCCGGAGGGAGAACGCTGGGTCGATGCGCGACATACCGATGACCAGGCGGAGCAGCGCTGGAAAAGAGACTAGATCGTCGGGTGCTGGGATGGTCTTCACCCCACTTCAACCGGGCGCGTTTCTTGTGTCCATGTGGATACTGCCGCCGGTTGTGGCGAGTTTGCCGCTGTTCATGGTGAGCTTGTCGCCGTTCGTGGTGAGCTTGTCGAACCATGAACCATCAGCAGGCGCCGGGAACATCCTTCGACAGGCTCCCTTCGACAGGCTCAGGGTGAACGGTAGCTGGCAAGGTTCTAAACAGAGTATCCCGTCTGTGGTGAGCTTGTCGCCGTTCGTGGTGAGCTTGTCGAACCATGAACCATCAGCAGGCGCCGGGAACATCCTTCGACAGGTTCCCTTCGACAGGCTCAGGGTGAACGGTAATTTCAGGGGCATCTATCGACAAGCTCCCTTCGACAGGCTCAGGGTGAACGGTAATTTCAGGGGCATCCATCGACAGGCTCCCTTCGACAAGCCCAGGGTGAACGGTAATTTTCCGGCCGGATGACAGCGTGGGCAGAGAAAATGTGCCCATGCCCTACCGGCTTATGATCTTTGCCCGCTTGGCAGCTCCGCGAGAGATTCATTAAATCAACAGACTGGAAACATGAACACCACTCTTAATCCCACCCTGCTGGGAGTCTTTATCCCTACCTTCTTCTTTGTCTCGCTGACACCGGGCATGTGCATGACCCTTTCCATGACCCTGGGCATGACCATCGGTCTTCGGCGCACTTTCTGGATGATGGCGGGTGAGCTGCTCGGCGTCGGTCTGGTGGCTGCCGCGGCGGTGATTGGTGTGGCCACCCTGATGCTGCGCTATCCCCTGCTGTTTGAGCTGTTCAAATATGCGGGTGGTGCCTATCTGGGCTATCTCGGCATCCAGATGTGGCGCTCCCGCGGCAAGTTGGCGATTGATCTCGATTGTCCGGCGCGTGACCGGACCAGCGGGATGGCCCTGGCGGTGCAGGGGTTTGTGACGGCGGTAGCCAACCCCAAGGGGTGGGCCTTCTTTATCTCCCTGTTGCCGCCTTTCATCAGCGATCAGCAGCCGATGCTGCCGCAACTGGCACTGCTGTTGAGCCTGATCCTGCTGATCGAATTCGGTTGTCTGGTGCTCTATGCCAGTGGCGGCCGGACACTCAACCTGTTTCTGCAGAAGCGCGGCAATGTGCGCCTGCTCAACCGGATGGCCGGTACCCTGATGATGGCGGTGGGGGTCTGGCTGGCGCTCGGTTGAGGTGATCGGCCAGGTCGTTTCTATATAGGCACAAATGGATTATCTGTATGAAGAGCCGAGCTGAGATAGTGGAGTCCCTGTTTCCCCGGCAGGTGATGAGCGGGGCATTGCCGGAAGCGGTTGCCGATCTGACTCCGGAGGCGTTGGGTCTGGCGCCGACCGATCTGGTGGACCTGTTCGAGAGCCAGTTGATGAGCCGGCATCTCGATTACCAGTCACGCCGGCTACGGGCCAGAAACGAGAGCTTCTACACTATCGGCAGTGCCGGTCATGAAGGCAATGCGGCACTGGGCAAGCTGTTTCGCATCACCGACATGGCCTTTCTGCACTACCGCAGCGGCGCCCTGTTGATTCAGCGCAGCAAGCAACTGCCCGGTGAGACACCGCTGTATGACATGCTGCTCTCCTTCGCCGCCTCCCGCGAGGACCCTATCTCCGGTGGGCGGCACAAGGTACTGGGCAGCAAGCCTCTGCTGGTGCCGCCCCAGACCAGCACCATCGCCTCTCACCTGCCCAAGGCGATGGGGGCCGCTCACGCCCTGGGACTGGCGCGGACGCTGCAGCCGGATGGTCCGTCGTTACCGCATGACAGTGTCATCCTGTGCAACTTCGGGGATGCCTCGGCCAACCACTCCACCGCCCAGGGTGCGATCAATGCGGCGGGCTGGGCCGCCTATCAGAATTCACCCATGCCGATCGTGTTCGTCTGTGAGGACAACGGTATCGGTATCTCCACCAGCACCCCAGATGGCTGGATTCATGCCAGTTTCTCGGGCCGTGCCGGCCTGCACTATCTCTATTGTGACGGCACCGACCTGCTGGATACCGTGCGGGGCGTGCGGGCCGCCGTCGACTATGCGCGCCGTTTCCGTAAACCGGTGTTCCTGCACATGCGGGTGATCCGTCTGCTCGGACACGCCGGTTCCGATACCGAGGTGGGTTACCGCAGCCTGCAGCAGGTGGAGGCGGATGAACGGCAGGACCCGCTGCTGCACTCGGCCCGTATCCTGCTCCAGCAGGGCATTCTCAGTGGCGAGGAGATCTGTGCCTTGAACAGGCAGATTGCGCAGCGGGTGGCCCGCGTCGCCGAGCAGGCGATCCTGCGCCCCAAACTGCAGAGTGCCGCCGAGGTGATGGCGCCCATTGCGCCGCAGCATGAAACCTTTTCTGCGATGCCTCCCGCTGATCCGGCTGCCCGCGAGGCGATGCTGGGCCAGGAACGGCGACAACTGCACAAGCCGCAGAACATGGCGCGGCTGATCAATCTGGCGCTGGCCGATATCCTGCTGCAGTACCGCCACAGTGTGGTGTGTGGGGAGGATGTGGGCCGAAAGGGTGGGGTCTACAGCGTCACCAGCGGCCTGGTGGAGAAGTTCGGCCCGCACCGGGTGATCAACACCCTGCTGGATGAGCAGAGCATTCTCGGACTGGCCATCGGCCTGGGACATCTCGGTTATCTGCCGATACCGGAGATCCAGTTTCTCGCCTATGTGCACAATGCGGAGGACCAGATTCGCGGCGAGGCCGCTACCCTCTCATTCTTTTCCAACGGCCAGTTCAGCAATCCGATGGTGGTGCGGATTGCCGGCCTGGCCTACCAGAAGGGCTTTGGCGGCCATTTTCACAACGACAACTCGCTGGCGCTGTTTCGGGATATTCCCGGCCTGGTGATCGCCTGCCCCTCAAATGGCGCGGACGCGGTGCAGATGCTGCGCAGTTGTGTGGCGCTGGCCCAGCAGCAGCGCCGGGTGGTGGTCTTTATCGAGCCGATTGCCCTCTACATGACCCGGGACCTGCACCAGCCCGGTGATGATCTCTGGACCGCAGAATACGCCGCGCCCGGTGCGGGCATGCCGATCGCGCCGGGTGAATTCGGCTGCCATGGTAACGGCACCGATCTCTGTATTATCAGTTATGGCAATGGTTACTATCTCTCCCGCCAGGCGGCCCATGAGTTGCAACAGGGACACGGCATTGATCTGCGGGTGATCGACCTGCGCTGGCTGGCGCCGCTGGATGAGGCGGCGTTGATTGAGGTGGTTGCACCTTGCCAACGGGTGCTGGTGGTGGACGAGTGTCGCCGCACCGGCTCCATCAGCGAAGCGATCGTAACGCTGCTGACAGAACGGACAGCGGGACGCCACCGAATCGCCCGGGTTACCGCCGAGGACAGTTTTATCCCACTGGCCGAAGCGGCCCATCTGGTACTGCCGGACAAACAGCAGATCATCGATGCTGCACAGATGCTGATCAACGGGGAACTGTCATGAGAGAGACCGCCGTGGTGATCTGCCCCGGACGCGGCAGCTACAACCGGGAGGAGCTGGGTTATCTGGCGCGTCATCATGCCGACAAGCGGGCCTTTATCGCGGGCATTGACGCCTATCGCCGGCAGTGCGGGCAGGTGGCGGTTACCGAACTGGACAGCCTCTCCCGCTACTCCCCGAGTCAACATGGGGCCGGAGAGAACGCCTCGGCGCTGATCTATGCCTGCGCCCTGGCCGACTTTGCCGACATCGATCCGGAGCGCTACGAGATAGTTGCCGTCACCGGCAACTCCATGGGCTGGTATCTGGCCCTGGCCGCGGCCGGCGCCCTGGAGCCGCAGGCGGCCATCACCCTGGTCAACAGCATGGGTTCGATGATGCAGAAGGGCCTGATCGGCGGGCAACTGGTCTACCCGGTGGTGGATCAGGTGTGGCGACCCGATCCGGTCGCCAGGGCGGCACTGGCTGCGCAGATCGAGCGGGTGAACGGGCTGCCGGGTTGCCGGGCCTATCTATCCATTGATCTGGGTGGGCTCTGGGTGATCGGCGCCAATATGACGGCTATCGATGCGCTCAAAAACTCCCTGCCACCCATTGATGATGGCTATCCCCTGCTGCTGGCCAGGCATGCGGCCTTTCATACCCCCTTGCTTGAGTCGGTATCGGAAAAGGCACGGGAGCTGTTGTCACCCGATCTATTTGGTCGACCCGCGCTGCCGCTGATCGATGGCCGGGGCCACATCTGGCAGCCGGCAGCGACCGATATTGGGGCTCTCTACGACTATACCCTGGGCCACCAGGTGGTGGCCCCGTTTAATTTCTCCGCGGCGATCGAGGTAGCGATCAAGGAGTTCGCCCCGGAGCGGCTGATCCTGCTGGGCCCCGGCAGCAGCCTGGGGGCGCCGATCGGTCAGGAGCTGGTGAAACAGCACTGGCTGGGATTGCAGGACAAGTCGGGATTCAAGCAGCGCCAGGCGGCTGATCCCTTTCTGCTGGCGATGGGGCGAGAGGATCAGCGGTCACTGGTGGTGCGCCCTGGCTGACACGCCTGAAGCCGCTTCTCCTACAAAAGCCTTGCCCTCGATGCCCCGCGTTAGCGGGGCAAACAGTTGGTCTGGCCATCAGGGTCTTATATAGGCGTAGCCCTGCTCCTCCAGTTCCATGATACGCAGCACGCCGGCCTCCACCACCGTGACACCTTCCAGCAGTACCGGCATTTTACCGGTCTTTTTCTCTATCCCCTTCATGGTATTGCCGCAGGCGCTGAACTGGATATCCTGCATCGCCAGGCTGGTGACGCGTTTACCCTCTTTCGCGTCGCGCGTGAGCATGCCGAGTCCGGGTCCGTAGGCGACGATCTCGATCTGGACATTGTCCTGACCCAGAGCCTTCTGCAGATTGACGGCGTTGTTCAGGGCGATGGTCTGGGTGCGGGGATCATCGGTACTGACCTGGATCACCACCTTGTGGGCGGCGCCTTCCACCGCCAGCAGGGTCTGGGCGGTGAACAGGCTGAAAATCAGCAGCAGGGCCATCAGGCTGTGGTTGATAGTTTTCATGGTGCATCCTCTCTCTGGTTGATGATCTGCAGGGCCCGGCTCTTTTGTGTCGACCGGTTACTGCAGGTTTAGGTAAAGGCACGGGCTAAAGCCGGACGTTGATGGAGCCCTCCATGGTGGTTATTCCCGGAAGCGCTTGAACGAGCCCACCCCGCCATCAAACTGCTGGCTCTGCGGGTCGGCCGATGCCTCGCTCGTTTGTAACGCCTGGTCAAACGCATCGAGTGTATGGATCGGTGCCTCGCAGTGGGAGCCGTGACAGCGATAGGCGGTGCAGTCCCCCTGCGCCTGCCTGATCCGCAGTGACTCCGGGAGATCGCCGGCCGAGGTCGGTATGGCAAAGCTGATCCGGCGTGGTGCGTAGTGCCGGGAGGCTCGCTCCAGCCAGGGCTGCATGGCGGCCTCATCCCCCCGCAGGATGATGATCTCGGTCGGGTTGGTCAGTTCATCCAGCGCCTTCAGCATCGTGCAGTGGGCGTGGGGAATCTGTTTCAGGTGCTCCCAGCAGCAGCGCAGGGCGCGCTCGGCGGCCTGCAGGTAACGTGCTTCTCCCAGCAGGTGTCCGAGACGAATCAGCACCGAGGCGGCGATACCGTTGCCGGCCGGAATCGATTCATCGCCAAACGGCTTGGGGCGATAGATCAATGTCTCGTGGTCATTGGCGGTAAAGAAGAACCCGCCCTGTTCCTTGTCTTCAAAGCGCACCAGCATGATATCGGCCAGTTGGGTGGTGAATGCCAGCAGCCGGCTGTCCCAGCGGGCCTGCAGCAGTTCCAGCAGGGCATCCACCAGGTTGGCATAATCATCCAGATAGCCGTTCAGATTCGCCTGGCCGTCCTTGCAGGTGGCCAGCAGGTGCCGGTCGCGCCACATCTGCTGCTGGATGAAATCGACTGCACGGCGTGCCGAATTGACCAGAGCGGGTTCATCCAGCAGCCGTCCGGCCCGTGCCAGCCCTTTGATCATTAGGGCGTTCCAGGTGGTGAGGATCTTCTCGTCACGGCCCGGCCGTACCCGTTTTGCCCGTTGCCTGAGCAGTTTCTGCCGCGCCTGCGCCAGCAGGTTACGCGCCTGCTCCGAACTGCTGCCCAGCTCATGGTTCAGGGTGGCGATATCGGTATAAACATGCAGATGCCACCGGTCTTCAAAATTGGGCTCCCGATCCAGCCCGTAATAGCGGCTGAAGTGGCGGTACTCGTCCGCATCCAGCAGTTGCTCTACCTCCGCTTTGTCCCAGGCGTAGAAGCGCCCTTCATGGCCTTCGCTGTCGGCGTCCAGGGAGGAGTAAAAGCCCCCCTCGGGGGATTGCATCTCGCCCATCGCCCAGCGGGCGGTGTTCAGCGCGGTCTCCCGGAACAGCGGCTTGCCGGTGGCCTGCCAGAGGTCGGCGTAGAGGGCCAGCAACGGGCCGTTGTCATACAGCATCTTCTCAAAGTGGGGGATCATCCACTGGCTGTCCACCGAGTAGCGGCAGAAGCCTCCGGCGAGCTGATCATTGATGCCCCCCAGGGCCATCCGGGTCAGGGTGAAGTCCACCATGTAGAGGGCGCGGGGGTCGCTGTCACCGGTGGCTGCCCAGTGTCTGAGCAGTAGCTCCAGGCTGCTGGGGTGGGGGAATTTGGGTGCGCTGCCAAAGCCGCCATGGATCTCGTCAAAGCTGCCGGCGAGTTGCTGGCGCGCAGTCTCCAGCGGTGCCGAATCGAGTGGCATGGACGCGTCGGGGGCAACCGGGTCAAGCTGATTGATAGCGCGGAGCAGTGCCTTGTTCTGCGTCAGGATATCCTCCCGCTGCTGGCGGTAGGCGTTGGCGATGTTGTGCAGGATCTCGCTGAATGACGGTAGGCCGTGGCGCGGCTCCCGCGGGAAGTAGGTGCCGGCAAAGAATGGTGTCTGGTCATCCGGGGTCAGGAACACCGTGAGGGGCCAGCCGCCGGGACGCTGGGCCAGTAACTGATGGGCCGACTGATAGACCCGGTCCAGGTCGGGCCGCTCCTCCCGGTCCACCTTGATGTTGATGAACAGCCGGTTCATCAGCTCGGCGGTGGCGGCGTCCTCAAACGATTCATGGGCCATCACATGACACCAGTGGCAGGCGGAGTAGCCGATGGAGAGCAGGATCGGCTTGTCCTCCCGGTGCGCCCGGGTCAGCGCCTCCTCACCCCAGGGATACCACGCCACCGGGTTGTCGGCGTGTTGTTGCAGATAGGGGCTGGTGCAGCTGCTCAGGTGATTGGTCGGCATGGTTTTTCCTGTCGGTCAGATGGCAGGTATGGCTGGGATGTCCGCGCTATGTTCTCAGGGATCATGACAGAAACTATAGCTGCATCAACGGGTAATTCCCGATGGAATTAATGAGGTTGCCATGGGCGGCCGGGGAAACGGTTCGCGGCTGAAGCCGCTCCTACGGCGATCCTGTACCGTTGTAGGAGCCGCTTTAGCTGCGACCTATGTTCTTGAGATTGAGCGGATTGTCCGGATCGATGCCGGCCATGAACGGCAGGCGCCGGTCGCTGTGGGTGATCTGGTAGACCAGGCCCATCCAGTTGCCCACGATTCCCTCGGCAGTGTCGTGCCAAGTGTTGTCCAGGTCCGCCGCGATCAGCGGTTCCGGGAACTCCGGCGGCTCGCTGCCATCCAGCAGGGCCCGTTCCAGGTAGAGTTGGTACTCGTTGAAAATGGCCTGCACCTGGGGCATGAAATAGTTGTCCGGGAAGGGCGGGTAGCTCGCCCGCTTGCCGGCGGCAAACAGCAGCACCTCCCGCTTGTACTCTTTCAGCAGGCTGATGGTTTCGTACTCCGGATGGCCCTGAAAATAGACCATGCGGAAGCCGTCCTTGCTGACCGCCAGGTGCACTCCGGCTACTTCACTCTCGGCCAGGATGTGCAGGCCGGCGTCCTCGAACTGCTGGCGTGATATCTCATTGAAACGGGAGTGGGGCACGTCAAAGCGGGTATTGACATCGTTCACCAGCGGATGCACTCGGTCCATTACCCGATGGGGGAACACCCCCCAGCGCTTGAAACCCAGGGGTTTGCGTTTGGTGGCGTGGCGCGCCTCCAGCACCGCATGGGTGGCCAGGCAGGAGCAGAGGGTTGAGGTGACATTTTCATAGGCCCACTCCACCACCCGCTCCAGCGGCTCCCAGAACGGCTCATCGGAGAGGTTGGGATGGACCGGGGTGGCACCGGTAATGATCAGGGCATCCAGGCCGTCCGCCTGGATCTTCTCCAGTGGTTCATAGTACAGGTCAATATGTTTGCGCGCCTTGGGGCCCCGAGGCAGCTCGTCCAGGGTGAAGGGGTGCACATAGAACTGGGCGATCGGGTTGCTCTCGCCGATCAGCTGGAAGAACTGGCGCTCGGTGGGCTCCAGGGCGCCGTCCGGCATCATGTTCAGCAGGCCGATATGCAGCTCGCGGATATCCTGGTGTTGCGCCCGGTCCGGCTCCAGTACGGTCTGGCCGGATTTTCTCAGACGTTCAAAAGTGGGTAGATTATTGTGTGATACCAGTGGCATGGCAGCTCCGGGTCAGTCCCATTGTTTGCGTGAAATGGCCAATTCCAGCAGGGCCAGGAAATCTGTTTCATCCCGCACCTGGCTCACCTCCAGGGAGGTGACGGTGTAGCCGTGCGGGCCGGCAATCGCCGCGTAGTGGGGAATGCGCGAGCGGAACAGGTGCGGAAAGATCCAGCGGGTGAAATCATCCGGATCCATCTGCGCCGCATACTGCAGGCCCTGCTCTTTGAGATAGGTTTGTACCTGCTGCTGCAGGAAGTCGGGGCGGAAGTAGAGCGGCTTGGGGTCGCTCTGGGCGCGCCGGATCAGCTCCGCCTCCTCCTCCGCGCCGGTGGCCTGAATGTAGAGGATCAGGCTGTGTTCCGCCAGCAGTTCGATGATGCCGGGCTCTTCCATGTCACACAGGCTGCCGCCCACATCGTTGACGAAGTGCCGGTAGCCGTAGATCTCCCGCGCCTTGCGGATGAACTCCGGCACGTCGCGCATGGCGTTGATCTCGGCTTGGCGGTACTGTGCCTGGCGCTGCTGGAAAGTGCGCAGCGGTACCCCGCCAAGCTCCGGATTGCCCAGCTTGCCGACATAGGAGAGCACCGGGCCCAGATCGTCCACCTTGATGTTGTTGCGGATATTGATCCAGTCCTTGCGCAACAGGTCGCGCAGGAAGGGCACCCGCATCGCCTCCTGCTTGATGCTGTCGAGAATCGACTCGTCCAGGTAACGGGCGCCGATGCGGTAGTCGCCGGAGTAGTGAAACCAGTTATAGCGGCGCAGGGTCTTGGAGAGGTGGGTCTTGCCCACGCCGGACATGCCCAGCAGGGTGATACTCTTGTTGTTCCAGGCGCGGAACGCTTGCAGACTCAACTTCACGACTTGCGGCCTTCTTAGTGATGTACAGGCCGCACAATATAACCGAAATCAGCGGCGGGCGTCCCTGCGCTCTCCTAATCCAGCCATAAAAGGGAGTATCAGTAACAGCAGGCAGATCAGGATCACCCCCTGCCAGCCCCACTGGGTATAGGCGAAACCACTGACGGTGATGCCGATCCAGCCACCCACGTAGTAGAAGAGTACGTAGAGGGCGTTGGCCCGCCCCTGACCGCCGGTGAGGCGCCGGTTCAGGGAGCCGACGGCGGCGGCATGCACCGCGAAGAAACCGGCGCAGAGCCCCAGCAGTCCGAGGATGATGGCGGCAATGGAGGGGAGCAGGGTCAGGGTCACCGATGCGCCCAGCAGCAGGGTGCCTCCCACCAGGGTATTGCCGCTACCGATGCGGTTGCTGATCCGGCCCGATAATGGGCCCATGAAGATGCCCATCACATAGACCAGATAGAGCAGGGTGATCAGCTCGGTGGAGAAGGAGAAGGGTTCGGCCGCCAGCCGGAACGGCAGGTAGTTGAACACCGAGGAGAAGATGAAGAAACCGCCCGCAGCGGCCAGGTAGATGCGCACCAACTCCCAGCGGCGCAGCAAGCTGAGAAAGCGCGGTTGCTCACGGGTGATGCTATCCACCTTCGGCTGCCGGGGCAGTTGTTTCAGCGCCACGAAGGTAGCTATCAGGATCAGTGCGGCAGCGGATACAAAGGCGTAGCGCCAGTGCAGCGGCGGGTGGATCCAGCCACCCAGCAGGCGACCGCCCAGCCCGCCCACCACGGTGGCTGAGACATAGGCGCCCATGACCACGTTGAGTCGTTCGATCGGCAGGGTCTTGGCCAGGTAAGCAGCGATGCAGGTGGTCAGGGCCGGTATGAACAGCCCCTGCAGAAAGCGCGCGCCGATCAGAATCCAGAGATTATCGGTAACAGCGCAGATCAGGCCGGCCAGCGCCACGGCTATGCCACCCGTGAGGATGATGGGCTGGATCGGCAGGCGGTCTGCCAGTACGCCAAACGGCAGATTGGCCAGGGCGATACCGAGAATCACGGCGGCCACGGTGAAGGAGACCTGCAGGGTGGTGGCGGCAAATTCTGTCTGCAGCACCGGCAGCACCGGTTGGGTCAGATAGACGTTGGTGAAGGAGGCCGCCACCAGGGCGAAGACCACCAGTTGCAGGCGCAGTTGTGTGTTACCCATTCAGGTGCACCCGCCACAGCTGCCGCAACGCCAGTCACTACCGTTCACTGCCTGGAAGAACCAGCGGGCGTGCTGTTCATCGATCGGGATCTCATTGGCGATGAATAGGTCGCTGAGCCAGTCGATGTTCTCCAGTACCCAGTCGTCCTCCTCCAGGCCCTCGGCGAATGCCGGGTCGTCCGGATAGAGAAAGGAGTAGATGCCGTAGGTGCCCATATCCTCTTCACGGCGGGGCGCGGGGATCTCCAGCGGGCGGTCCTGGTAACGAATCTCCCAGCGTCCCAGGCAGATCAGGTGGCCCTGTTCGCTCCAGGCGGCGGTAAACGGATTGCTCATGGTGGTCAGGTATCGATAAAGCCCGGTGGATTCAGTCAGGATCACCCGCCGGGTACCGGCAGGTGAAAGGGGAGACATTATAGTCGATCCGTGGGTTCGGTTTGTAGTTCGGATCGGACTTTCTCCATCGCCGCCAGGCGCCGGCGGGTCACCCAGGCGGCCCCCATGAACAGCCGGTAGAGCAGCGGCACCACGAACAGGGTCAGCACGGTGGAGACGGCCAGTCCCCAGACGATGGCGGTGGCGACCGGACCCCACATCAGCGAGGCGCCGCCCAGCCCGGTGGCCAGCGAGAAGAGCCCGGCGATGGTGGTCATGGAGGTGATCAGGATTGGGATCACCCGGCGACGCGCGGCATACAGGGTAGCGTGCAGCACGCTCATGCCCCGCTCCAGCCGCTCGTTGGCGGCGGAGATCAGCACGATGGCGGAATTCACCGCGATACCGGCCAGGGCCACCACCCCGTAGAGGGTGAACAGGCTCAACGGGTTGGCGGTAATGACCAGCCCGATCACCACGCCGGTGAAGGCCATCGGGACGGTGGCCAGGATCATCAGCGGCTGGAAATAGCTCTTGAACTGGGTACCGAGGATCAGGTACATCAGCCCGACGCCGAACAGGAACAGTACCGCGATGGCGTCCAGGCTCTCCTGAATATCGTCCAGCTCGCCGGAGAAATCGAGATCGATGCTGGGGTAGCGTCCCGCGATCTCGTCCCAGCGCGCCTGGATCTGCCGGTTTGCGGTCACCGTGTCCGTCTGCTGCTTGTCCAGGTCCGCCTCCACCGTGATGGTGCGGCGAAAATTGTAGTGGCGGATGCTGTTGTTACTCGGTCCGGTGGTGCTGTGCACCAGCTCCTGCAGGGCGATGCGCCCACCGCCGGGCAGGGGCAGGGTGTAGTTGCCCGGTTCGTCGATGGTGGTGAGGGTGCGCGGCAAGGCGCGTACCCGCACCTCCAGCTCCTCGCCCCGGTCCTGCATCTTGCTGACGATCTCGCCATCCACCAGCAGCCCCAGGGTACGGGTCACCTCGGCCGGGCTGATGCCGGCACGGCGGGCGGCGTCCTGATTCACCCGCAGCGCCAGTTCCATCTGACCCTGGCTGTCGTCATCGGTGATGTCACGAATGGCCGGATCCTGTTTCAGGATCGATTTCAGCTCCTGTACCGCCGCACGGATGGTTGCCGTTTCATCGCCCCGGACTTTCACCTGGATCGGTTTCGAGGTGGGCGGGCCGCCGGCCAGGCGCAGGAAGGAGATCTTGTCCGGCCCGGCGGTGGCCTCGATGTCGGTGCGCATCGACTCGATCATCTCGTCCACGCTGCGCAGGTTATCGGTCTTCGGATTCAGCGCCACCAGTATCTGTCCGTAGTAATCGCCGAAGAAGGGGGCGGTCTCGGTAAACAGCTGGCCGGCGTAGCTGAGGATATTACGGGTCTCGCCCGGCTGGATGTGCCGGCGGATCTTCTGTTCCACCTGCAGTACCTTGTCGCGGGTGATATCCAGCGGGGTGCCGGCCGGCATCTCCAGGCTGACATAAAACAGCCGGATCGGGTCGGTGGCGAAGAAGTCGATTTTCACCAGGCCGTTGGCGGTGGCCGCGACGGCAGCGATGAACATCATCAGTACGCCGAGCAGGATGATCTTCGGCCAGTGCAGGGCGCGTACCAGCAGTTTGGTGTATTTGATCCGGATCCAGTGCAGCGCCTCGGTGCGCCAGCGCTGGATGCGCGAGGGGTTTTCAAAATGCACATTGGCCCCCAGCATATGGGCCGGCAGCATCCAGTAGGCCTCGATCAGGCTGATCGCCAGGGCGATGGTGACCACCAGCGGAATGATCAGCATGAACTTGCCGAGGATGCCGGGCAGCAGCATCAGCGGTAGAAAGGCGGCCATGGTGGTCAACACGGCGGTGGTGACCGGGGCGAACACCTCCCTGAGCGCCTCCAGGGTGGCGGGCAGCACGGCCATGCCCCGCTGCAGCCGGTAGTAGATCGACTCCACCACCACCACGGCGTCATCCACCAGCATGCCGAGGCTGATCACCACCCCCAGCAGCACGCTGACATTGAGAGTCTGGTCCAGTGCGTTGAGCACCAGGAAGGTGCCGGCCAGGATGAACGGGATGCCGATGGTGGTGAGCAGGGAGATACGCCCGCCGAGAAACAGCCAGGCGACAAACAGCACCATGATCAGTCCCAGCAGGGCGTTGGTCTGCATGATGTCGAGGGCGTTGCGGGTGATCTCGGTCTGGTCGTCGATCAGCACCACCTCGACGCCGGTCTTGTCCTGGAAGCGGTTGCGTTCTTCGGCATAATCGGCGATTTTCTGTACCAGCTCCAGGGTGTTGGCACTCTCCTTTTTGGTGATCGCCAGCATCACCGCCGGGCGGCCCTGATAAAACACCGCCTTGTCCTGTTTCTCCCGCGCCCGTACCACCTGGGCCAGGTCGCCCAACGCCACCTCGCCGTTGATACCCAGCACGGGGAGGGCCGCCAGGTAGCCGGGGTCACTGTCCTGGCCGATGATGCGCACCAGCCAATTCTGGTCGTTCACTCGGGCGCTGCCGGCGGCCAGGTCCTGAAAGTTACGGGTGACCGTATCCGCCAGCTGTCCGGGTGTAATACCGGCCGCTTCCAGGCGTTCCGGATAAAAGTTGATCTGCAGCTCGGGATCGCGCAGGGCGGTTTCCAGAATCCGGTCGACCCCCTTGATGCGCTCCAGGTCCTTCTTCACGTTCTCCGCCTGGCGGCGCAGGTTTTCATCATCCGCCGGCCCGACCACCGCCAGGGTGGCACTGGGGAAGGCGTTGGCAGTGGTGATCTCGAACACGAACGGCGTGGTGGCGTTGTCCGGCAGTTCATCATCGGCGTTCTGCACCTCGCGCCGCAGATCCGCCACCCGCTTGTCGAACACCTCGGGCTTGATCTCCTCGAAGCGCACCAGGATGCTGGAGATGCTCTCGCGGCTGACGCTGGAGACGAACTTGATATCCGAGATGGTGCGGATCTTCTTCTCCAGCACCTCGGTGACGCGCTTCTCCACATCCGCCGCCGCCGCGCCGGGCAGCACCGTGGTGATGTCGATCCAATTGAAATTGATGCTCGGGTCCTGTTCCCGGGGCATCAGGTTGTAGGAGAGAAAACCGACCACCAGCACCAGGCCGAAGGTCAGGTTGGCCAACACATGGTTACTGAAAAAGCGTCCCAGCATGTCAGTTGGCCAACGTGATGCTGGCACCATCCGACAGGGCCTGGCGCCCTTCAATGGCCAGCAGGCTGTCGGCGGGCAGATCCACCCGCGTCGGGTGGCCCTCCAGCGCGTCCGGCAGAGGAACAAAGCGGGCCTTGCCCTGCTCGACCAGGAACAGGCCCAGGCTGTCGCCCCGTCTGACGGGGATATCGGCGGGGATGTAGGTCTGTTGCGATTGCCAGAGCAGGCGCCCGCTGCTGCCAGGTATGGCGCGGCCGTCGGTGAACTGCAGGCGCACCTCCCGGTTGCGGCCGAGTGATTCGATCACCGGGACGATCCGGCGCAGTCGGACCGGATAGCTGCCCTGGCTGGTCTCCAGCTGGATACGCTGCGCCGCCTGGAGTGATGCGATCAGGTCGACCGAAACCTGGGCTGAAATCTCCAGCCGTTCCAGGTCAATCAGATGGATCAGCGGCTGGCCGGGATTGACCCACTCCCCCTCGCTGGCCAGACGTTCCCTGACCACGCCGGCAAAGGGGGCCTTGATTGCGCAGCGCTGCCGGTTCAACCGGGCCTCGGCGATACCGACAAGCTGTGCCTGGCGCTCCGCCTCGGCGATCTGCAGGTCGGCCTCCTGCTGGTTCAGCCGCTCCTCGGAAACGCTGCTGGTCTTGCGCAGGGACTGGGTTCGCCTGATCTGGCGTTTTGCCAGTGTCACACGCGCCTCGATACTGGCGAGTCCAGCCTCTGCCCGCTGCAGCTTGAGCTGGTTGTCGTCGCAATCCAGGGCAGTGAGCAGGGCGCCCTGTTCCACCCGGTCACCGACCTGCACCGGTATATTCAGGATGTTGCCGGTGGTTTCTGCACTGATGCGGCTCTCATTCAGGCTCAGGGTGGTGGCCGGTGCGCTGAATTCGAGGGCGATGGTAATCTCCCCCAGCCGGGCGGTGGTGATCTGGATCGGACGCTCATCGGCCAGACCGGGCCGGACCATCAGGATGAGCAGGCTTACCCGGAACAGGCGGGTCAGGTAACGGGTCATCAGGATTGTCCGCATGTGGTTTTCCGGCTCCTCGCTGCGTCGATCTCTTTCAGCAGCGCAGCGCTGCGCTGCTGCATCAGTTCCAGCAGCGCCCGGTTGGCGGCGATACCGTATTCCAGGGTGAAACGCATGCCCGGCGTGAGGGACCGACACTCCTGGATGATCTGTTCCAGCAGGCCCAGTTCAGCCTGCAGGTGGTTGGTCTGTTTCTCCAGCAGGGTTGCGATCTGCGTGGTCGGCAGCAGGTGGGCGAACATCATCAGAAACAGGAAGTCACTGCGGTACTGTTCACTGGGCTCGGTGGTCGCCAGGGTCTGAAAAAAGTGTTGCCGGCCTTTCTCGGTCAGGGTGAACACCTTCTTGGTCGGGCGCTTCGCCTGGGTCTCTTCGTGAAAGCGGACCAGTTCCTGTTCGGTCAGCTTCGCCAGGGCCGGATAGATGGAGCCGTAGCTGGTGGCCTGGAAATGGCTGAACGTCTGCTCGATCGCCTTCTTGATTTCATAGCCGCTGGCGTCACCGAGAGTTAAAATGCCGAGGCAGAGATGGCTGGTATTCATGGGGAAATATATATCGGCTCGTTATATGTCGGCGCAATATATTTAACGGGGCACCCCGCTGTCAAATCTGTTAATCTTGCGTCCGTCCTTTCAGCCCCCGATGAACCAGGATTTCAGGCCATGAATTTTCTCCCGCTGCGATTGAAAAAAAACGAGGACCGGCGCCTGCGTGCCGGCCATTGCTGGATCTACAGCAATGAGATCGACACCGCGATTACCCCGCTGAAGAACCTGGAGCCGGGCCAGCCGGTGGAGATATTCAATGACCGGGAGAAGCGGCTGGGTAGCGGCTATGTCAATCCCCACTCCCTGATCAGCGCCCGTCTGGTGAGTCGTGACCGGGAGCATCCGCTGAGCGGCTCTCTGATTGTGCATCGGCTGAAAGTGGCTTTGAGTCTGCGCGAGCGGCTCTATCCGAAGCCCTATTATCGACTGCTGTTTGGCGAGAGTGACGGGCTGCCGGGGCTGGTGATTGACCGGTTCGGAGATTATCTGGTGATCCAGATCACCACGGCCGGCATGGAGCGGCTGAAGACCGAGATTCTGGCGGCGGTGGTCAAGGTGCTGCGTCCCGTCGGTGTGCTGTTTCGCAACGACTCGCCGGCGCGGGAGCTGGAGGGGCTGACGCTGTATGTGGAGGATGCCCTGGGTGGCTGGCCGGAAACGCTGGCGCTTGAAGAGCACGGTGTTCGCTTTACGCTGCCTGCGCAAGCAGGCCAGAAGACGGGGTGGTTTTTTGATCAGGCGGCCAATCGCGGCCGCATGCTCCCCTATGTCCGGGATAAGCGGGTACTGGATGTCTGCAGCTATATCGGTGCCTGGGGTGTGCAGGCGGCGGCCCACGGAGCGGCAGAGGTGATCTGTGTCGACGCCTCCAGCAGTGCGCTGGATGCGGTGGATCGCAATGCGCTGGACAACGGGGTGACCGAACGGGTGGCGGGGCTGCAGGGAGACGCCTTCGATGCGCTGAAAGAGCTGCGTCAGGCCCATGAACGTTTCGACGTGGTGCTGGTGGACCCACCCGCCTTCATTAAGCGTAAAAAGGATGTGAAAGAGGGCGTGATGGCCTATCGGCGCCTGAACCAGCTGGCGCTGCAGTTGTTGAGCAGGGACGGGATCCTCATCTCCTCATCCTGTTCACACCATATGTCAGAGGCATCACTGTTGCAGGAGATCCAGCAGGCGGCCAGGCACACTGACCGGTCGCTGCAACTGCTGGAACGCGGCTTCCAGGCACCCGACCATCCGGTGCATCCGGCCATTCCCGAGACAGCCTATCTGAAGACGTTCTACCTGCGGGTGCTGCCCAGTTTTTAATGGCGCAGGCAGCCCTCCGCGTTGGCACAGGGCTGCCCAGGTCGATTACCGCTTTGCGGCGAGCTCCATGATCTCCCGCTGGATTCTTGATTTATGCGGCTCGGCCATGCCATGCCATGCCTCGGCGACCGCCATGGCATCCGGCGGCAGGGATGCCGCCAATGCATCGCCGAACATGAGCCAGGCGGGGTTGACATCCAGAACGGCGGCGATCTGGTCTATCTTGCGTGGCCGCAGGCTCTTGCCATTCTCGATTTTCTGGATAACCGCCTGGTTGGTGCCGGCGCGTACCGCAAGTTGCTCTTGTGTCCAGCCTTTTTCCTGGCGTCTGAAACGCATCCGTTGACCCAGATTCCCGGGGGTTTGGGGATTCTCATTAGTCATGTTCTTCAACCTGTTGTCTGTCTGAATTTAATAATAGCTCCCAACCGAGTGGCCGATTGCTGTTCTTGGGTTTTTTGTTTCCATCCTCTTGCTTCTGCTGTCACGCCGGGATTTCGGGGCATGACCGGTAATGCTTTTACCACTCCCGGAGAGTCCTGTGTTCTGCACAGTTGTCCGGAAATTCAGGAGCCCTCGCGCCTGATTTGGTTCTTGCACCCTGGCTGGTTATCCGTGAATACAATTACTAATATCAAGTAAATTATTGTCTTACGAGCATAACCAACCTGGGTGTAAGCATAACCCTTTTTCCTAAAGCTGTCCCTGTTTTGCGCTGCTGAAACGCGACCGGGAAAGCAATTATTTCATTTTCTAGCGAAATTCCTGGCCAGGATCGCCTTTCCCGGCCTACGGATAGAGCGGGATTCGAAGACGTTGTCGGCTGATGCCGTGTCGGGAATCCTCTGCCTCGATCTCAATATAGGTGATATTTTTCCCAATGGCGATGCCGTTGAGGCTACGGGTGAATGGCTGTTCATCCACATGCGGATGCAGGAGTCTCCTCTCACCCAGGAGGGTACCGTCAGGTGCCCATACCCGCCAGGCATTGGCGTAGTGATCCCAGCCGCTATCGGCGTGGCGCAGGGTCACTTGAATACGGTAGCGGTCATGGCTGTCCGGTTCTGCGCGGGCAGAGATGATCTCGACACTGCCGGCGGATGAGAGGCCGGCCAGCAGCCATAATATCGCGGCGATAAAGGTACGATGCATGATTGAACGCTCCGCGAGACGGTGGTTCAGGGAATCCTTGGCGCTGCTACAACCATAGTTCACCCGTTGTGAAATATGGGGGTGATTTATTTTTATCCTGACCATAAGATAGCGCCCTATGTTGACATACCCAAATATTGATCCGGTTCTGTTTTCCATCGGACCTGTCGCCGTGCACTGGTATGGCGTCATGTACCTGGTGGGCTTTGTGGCCGGCTGGTGGCTGGGCCGTATACGGGCCGCCCGACCCGGTTCCGGATGGCGCGTGGAGCAGGTGGATGACCTTCTGTTTTATATCGCCCTGGGGGTGGTGCTGGGCGGTCGTCTTGGCTATACCCTGTTTTACGGATTTGATGAACTGCTGCGGGATCCGCTCTCCCTGCTGCGCATCTGGCAGGGCGGCATGTCGTTTCACGGTGGCCTGCTCGGAGTGCTGGTGGCCATGTGGCTGTTCGGGCGCCGGCATGGCAAGGGCTTTTTTCAATCCACCGACTTTATCGCGCCGCTGGTTCCACTTGGCCTGGGTGCGGGACGCATCGGCAATTTCATCAATGGCGAGCTTTGGGGGGCGCCGGGCAATGTGCCCTGGGCCATGCAGGTCTCCTGCGAGCGTTTTGCGGCGCTCTGCGCGGACAAACTGCAGCTGCCACCCGGTACGCTGATGACCCCTCCGTTGCATCCCAATCAGCTTTATGAAGCGCTGCTGGAAGGGGTGGTCATGTTTGTTATCCTGTGGCTGTTTTCGGCACGTCCCCGACCGGTGATGGCGGTTTCGGGGCTGTTCCTGCTCTGCTACGGGCTGTTCCGCTTCGCCATCGAGTTTGTGCGGATGCCGGATGCCCATATCGGGTACCTGGCGTTTGACTGGGTGACCATGGGACAGCTCCTCTCCCTGCCCATGCTGCTGGCGGGCGGCATCCTGCTCTGGCTGGCCTATCGCAACCGAAGCATAACGGGCTGAATACAGTCTTGACCCGGTCTCCCCGTTGGTGGAGCAGAGCTGCGACCCGCTCGATTCACGGCGCCTGCTGGTGATCGTTTCGCATAAATCACCCCCAGTAACACTACAATATACAAATATAGATAGCGGGAACGAATATGAAGCAGTACCACGATTTAATGAAAAGGATTCTCTCCGAAGGCGTGGAGCGTGGTGACCGGACGGGAACGGGTACATTATCGGTATTCGGACATCAGATGCGTTTCAATCTCGAAGACGGTTTTCCTCTGGTTACAACCAAGAAACTACATCTCCGGTCCATTATTTTCGAGTTGCTCTGGTTCCTGAATGGTGACACCAACATTAAATATCTTCAGGACCACGGTGTGAGTATCTGGAATGAGTGGGCCGACGAAAACGGTGATCTGGGGCCTGTCTACGGCTATCAGTGGCGTTCCTGGCCCACCCCTGATGGGGAGCATATAGATCAGATTTCTAATGTGTTGGAACAGATCAGAAGCAATCCGAATGGTCGCCGGCATATGGTTGTGGCATACAATCCCGCTTTTGTCGATGAGATGGCCCTGCCGCCTTGTCATGCAATGTTCCAGTTCTATGTCGCGAATGGAAAGCTCTCCTGCCAGCTTTACCAGCGAAGCTGCGATGTATTCCTTGGGTTGCCTTTCAATATCGCCTCATATTCGCTGTTGACTCACATGGTTGCTCAACAGTGTGATTTGGCGGTTGGGGATTTTGTGTGGACCGGTGGTGATACCCACCTTTACCTTAATCACCTGCAACAAACAGAACTGCAACTCAGCCGTGAACCCTTGCCGCTCCCAAGGTTGCATATTAAGCGCAAGCCGGATTCACTTTTTGACTATGAGCTTGAGGACTTTGAGATCGTAGGGTATGAATCACATCCTCACATCAAGGCGCCGGTGGCGGTTTAAGGTTGGTGATCCAGATTTGATATTGGCTGTCAGATAACATTTATCCCGATGAACTGTTCAACGGTCTGATTTCTGCTGCGGACATTTGTTGAACCAACGTAACGGGCTGAAACCATCCAGGAGTGGACTATCGATAGCTGCCGTTTACGCTTGGCAAGGCCGGGATATGGATATCAACGCCATAAGCAGATCCTACGTATCTCTGGCCAGTCTTGGTATCAGTGATTAGATAAATTCCCTGACAGTTGGCGAGAGCGGTATACCAATCAGGCTTTGAGTCGCGCCACAATTGTTGGTAGTGTTGAGAAGGGTAGATTGATATTTTCGTAGCCGGGGAAATCTATTCCTGCATACGTTTCAGGAAGAAGTTCAGCCACAGACATATTCGGAAGAACCGTATCTGGCATTCGGCCTTTTGCAGCACGCGCATCTTTTTTCCAGTTGATAACCAGCCGACCGATTAAAGCCTCTCCTTCAGGGTGCAGATCTACTTTATAGAATGATCTCTCTTTTCCATACCGGATTTTCTTCTGGTGAGACAATACGTGGAATATGCCACCGAAAAGCCACTTATTCGGTTGGGTTGGTAATTCAATTATTGAAAAGATAAATGGCCGATTCCAACAGTGATTTGAATGGTAGGCCCCATTCCATTTGTTCTGCCAATCGTCAAAGCTGCGCGTAAATACATCAATAGGCTGCGTTTCACCAGCTCTTTGCGCAATATGAAATTTTGCCGAATCCCACTCGAATCCAGAAAATATCGATTCCACTTCAATCCGAGAACTCATTATATATCCATGCTCGATTTCTCAAAGGGTTATAACGCCACTCATCAGTAAGCGCCGCTTTTTGGTGTCGGTTGGATGGGCTGGTTATGTACTTTCTTCGAGCCGATCTGCAGCGTTTTCAAGTAATCTCTTTCCATGGATCACCGCTATTATCAGGATCCTTTTTGGCTCAATCCGATAAATCAAACGATAGCTGTAGATAAATCGCTCTCGTATATTTTCATCGCCTATCTCGGGAACAGTGCGGCCTATGAGGGGAAATTCACCGATGCTTCGTGAAGCCGATAATATTTCAGAGACGACGGCCCGAGCATAATACCCAGAATCCCTGGCTATATACTCAGCGATCGCTTCAAGGTCCTCGGACGCTTCAGGTGACCAACTTACCTCGAGGTCCATTTGCTGAAATTCCTCTCTGCCTCATCCTGGCTAATGGTGCCTTCCTTCTCAGCACGCTCGATCCCTCTGTGAATTTTTTCCACCACGTAAAGATGATACTGGACATCTTCCAGCGAACAATCGTCAGGAAGTTTGTCCAGAATTGCCTTCACTTCATCTTTTGCTGTATTCATGAGGTATCACCTTCTATCTTCACGCACATAACGCTGTTTATACAGTCCGCACATCCGGCGCAATATGCAGTTGTAAAATATATTGACGATTCCGACGCATCGTTCTACCCATGTTCAATGATTAAGGATAATTATGGAGTGCGGCATCCTGCCCATAGAAGCACATTCCTTAATATTTCGGAGTTTATCAGCCGACGACCTAGTTGAATAGCTACGAGATGAGTGTCTGCCTCATGTCGATTTCTGCCGCCCGCAAGATTCGATTAACGGGGGCATTACGTCTCAGGTGCAGCTTATCAGCCATTTTTCATGTGACACTCCGCACCTTGCCTTGCCCCGCATGTGGATTCAACGTTTCGTGCGAGTCATGCCAGTTAAGGCGACAGTCAACCAACAATCGCCTGGCAACGTGAAACCCGCGTGATACCCGGGAGTCGTCTGCCGGGCCTTGCTGTCAATTCCGGTCACTGTTTCACGCCGGGAAGGCGCGCATGTAATTGAATTAATGTAATATTTTAGAAAGCAAGTGCCTTCGGGAGGCAGGGACCGGAGGTTCGAATCCTCTCACCCCGGCCAAGCACATCTAGCGGTTACCAAACGGTAGCCGTTTTTTATCCGTCAGCGTGATTCAAACGTGACGCAACACTTTCAAACAGATGACCGCATCACGCACGCTTTCGGGTGCCAGATGTGCCCAAAGTTCGGTCATCACAACCATCAAAAACCTTGGCATGCCGCCGGAAAACCGGGTTGGAGGGCAATATCCACTAATATCAGAAAGGATAGTTCTCTGACCCGCATTTCCCCGCATCGCCAGCCGATAAATGGCCTGCATACCGACGCCAGCACTCTGATCGTTGAAGTGATCGAATCGAAGATCAAGCCATCGCAGTCCTGGGGTGAGATTGCCCAAACAGCGTTCGGCTAAAAGGCGCCAGTGGCGGCTTGAGCCGACGCTGGCCGGCCCCGGTCAGATGTGACGGGTGCTTTTTATCGATCAAGGAAACCTATACTGAACCGTGCGCCTCTAACCTATATGAAGTATTGATTCCGGGAGGTGGCTGTGATGCGAAACATTGCGACGGTCGGTGTGGCCTCGGGCCAGGCAGGGCAGCATGCCGGGTGTTGGCGCGGTCCAATAGTGTTGCGAAATTCACCTGGCTTGAAACGGTGCTGCGATGCCCAGGGGCTGCAGCTGGTCTGGCATGCGCTGCTGGAAGCGGATGAGCGGGCCAACAAACTGGATGCGGTGGCCGGTCTCTGCCGACAGGCGGCCCGGTTTGCCTCGGCCCTGGTGCGGCAGGGACAACCTTTCCTGTTTCTGGGAGGGGATCACTCAACCGCCATGGGGGTGTGGCAAGGGGTGATGGGGGCCTTGCCGGCCGGCGGGCGGCTGGGACTGATCTGGATTGATGCGCACATGGATGCCCACACCTTTGAGACCACGCCTTCTGGCAATGTCCATGGTATGCCGGTGGCTGGTCTGCTGGGGCAGGGGGATCGACTGCTGACCCGGATCTATGGCGGCACTCGCCACCTGGGGCCGGATAATCTGAGGTTGATCGGGGTGCGCAGCTTCGAGCCGGCCGAGCAACGCCTGCTGGAGCGGCTTGGTGTGCGGGTGATTCCCATGGCTAAGTTACGGGGGCCCGGGGCACTCCGGCAGTGTCTGGTTGAGGTCGTGGCCCAATTATCACAACAAACGGATTTTCTGGGCATCAGTATCGATCTGGACGCTATCGACCCCCAGGATGCGCCGGCGGTGGGGGTGCCGGCGCCGGGCGGTATTGCCGGCGATGAACTGGTTGCGGCACTGGCCGCCATTGCTGGAAATCCCCGGCTGGTGGGGATGGAGATTGCCGAGTTTTGCCCCCGCCATGAGCGTGAAGAGAAGACGGTACAGCTGATCGGTGCATTGATCGCCGCGCTCTATGGCGAGAGCAGGGTGCTGTACAGATCCTTCGGGTCGGCCGGTGAGGGCGTCAGTTCCACCTCGTCACCGATATCCAGGTCGCAGGCCAGCTGATAGACCAGCCGCAGCACGGCGTAATCCTCCAGGGCGAAGCCGACCGAGTCAAACAGGGTCAATTCCAGCGCTCCCTGGCGGCCTGGCTTGCTGCCGTTGACCAGTTCCCAGAGCTCGGCGTGTATCGGCGTCTCCTGCGACAGCTGGATCTCTCCCTCCGCCAGGCTTTGTGGCAGATACTCCACCACGATCTTGCACTGTTTCAGCAGTGCCGGGTCCAGCTCGGTCTTGCCGGGGCAGTCACCCCCCATGGCGTGTATATGGCTGCCGGGACGGATCATGCCCGGCCCCAAGAGCCGGTTATGCAACCGGGCGGCAGTGGCGGTGAGGATCATGTCGGCGTCGGCGATGGCTTCATCGATTGAACGGCAGGGGATCAGGCTGGCGTATCCGGCCATGTTGCGGGCGAATTTCTGCATGGCCCGGGGATCGGTGTCAAAGTATGAAACCCGCTCGATCGGCAGCACCTGGCGGGTGGCCAGCAGCTGGAATTCCGCCTGGGCGCCGGTACCGATCATGGCCAGATGGCGGCTGTCGGGGCGGGCTAGGTATTTTGCCCCCAGTGCCGTTGTGGCGGCGGTACGGATGGCGGTCAGCAGGGTCATCTCGCTGAGCATCAGGGGGTAGCCGTTCTGTACGTCTGCCAGCATGCCCAGGGCAACAATGCTGAGGCGCCCTTCGGCGGTATTTTTCGGGTGTCCGTTGACATACTTGAAGCTGTAGTAGTCATCATCTGCGCAAGGCATCAGCTCGATCACCCCGTGCGGGTAGTGAGTGGCGTGCCGGGGGGATTTACGAAACTCCTGCCAGCGGCCAAAGGCGGCCTCCAGGGATGAGAGATTCTGCCGAAGGAATTCATCCATTCCGGTGTGGCGGATAATCTGCCTCAGGTGGCTGATGGTGATAAGCCGCATGCCGACCGTCCCTTTTTTCTGTTACCGTTATGCGATCGTTTTTCGTCTCCTGCTGTAAAGCTTAGACCATCGACGTGATATGCTCCGGACATGCACAAGAAGCCACGCATTTCACTCATTGCCGCCATGGATGAAGACCGGGTCATCGGTTGTGATAACCGCCTGCCCTGGCGTCTGCCCGCCGACCTGCAACACTTCAAGCGCCTGACCCTGGGCAAGCCGATGGTGATGGGGCGCAAGACCTGGGAATCGCTGCCGGGCCTGCTGCCTGGCCGCACCCATATCGTGATCACTGCCAATCCGGCCTATCGGGCGGAAGGTTGTCTGCTGGTGCACTCGGTGGAAGAGGCGTTGGCGGCGGTCGGCGAGGTGGACGAGATCATGGTTGTCGGCGGGGCGAACCTGTACCGCCAACTGCTGCCACGGGCGGATCGCCTCTATCTGACCCTGGTGCACACCCGGGTGGCGGGGGACGCCTGGTTTCCTGCCTATGAGAAGGGGGCCTGGCACGAACTGGCGCGGGAGGAGCACGCTGCCGATGAGCGCAACCCGTTTGCCTATACCTTTCTCACGCTTGAGCGAATACCTCGCTGATGCAGCTGTAGTTTGCCCGCTGCCAGATCTGCAGAGTGAGCGGAATTCTCTTGCCGTCGCTCCTTTCCGAAGCTTTCAGGGTTTCTTGTAACCGCCACAGGAAACCTGCACCGGTCGCGGCGGCTTTTCCCGGCGGATCTGCAGCGCCGTCAGTTTCCCACCCCAGAGACAACCGCTGTCCAGGCACCAGCTGTTGTGGCTGGCGTGGTAGCCCAGGGTTGACCAGTGCCCGAACAGGATGCGCTGGTCGCGGGTAGCGCGCTCAGGCAGGGCAAACCAGGGGTAATAGTCCGCCGCCTGGTGTCCCGGCGCCCGTTTCTCCTTCAGTGCCAGGTTGCCCTGTTTGTCGCAGAAGCGCAGACGGGTGAAACAGTTGGTGATGAAGCGATGGCGTTCCATCCCCTGCAGGTCATCGGACCAGCGGCTGGGTTCATTGCCGTACATCTGCAGGCAGAAGTCGGCCAGTGCATCACTCTGCAGCACCGCTTCCACTTCGGCCGCACAGCGCAGGGCGGTTGCCAGGTCCCACTGGGGAGGCAGCCCGGCGTGAATCAGGCTGTATCCCCGTTCGCTGCAGTGATGCATCAGGGGACGATGGCGCAGCCAGTCCAGCAGGTCGTCCCGGTCTTTTGCCTTCAGGATCTCGCGCAGTGTGTGATCCTTTTCCGCGTGTTTCAGATTGCCCTGGGACATGGCCAGCAGGTGCAGGTCGTGATTACCCAGCACCACCCGGGTGCCTTCGCCGAGACTCTTCACGAAACGCAATGTCTTGAGGGAGTCCGGACCCCGGTTCACCAGATCGCCGGCGAACCAGAGGGTATCCCGGTCGGGGTTGTATTTGATCTGTTTCAACAGCTGCATCAATTCCCTGTAGCAGCCTTGAACATCGCCGATGGCATACAGCGCCATATCAGAATCCACCGCTCATTTTTGAAGTGTAGCCAGTTGCCGGTCATGCAGGCGTCCCAGCAGCAGTTGCGAGAGCAGCGCGCCGGTCAAGGCCAGGAACATATCCCACTGGGTATCCCAGGTGTCGCCCTGGGTGCCGAGAAATGCGGAAGCGGCCTCTTGATTCAGCAGGGCGGCCCACCATTCGATCATTTCATAAAACGCCGAGAATGCAAGGCAGATGCTGGTCACTGTCAGCAGCAGCCAGCCATCCCGGACCAGGGGTGAACGCCGCAACAGTATCTCCCGTGCCAGAATGGCCGGTATGAATCCCTGGGCCAGGTGGCCGACGCGGTCATAGTGGTTGCGCGACAGTTCCAGTGTGTCACGCAGCCAGTTGAACAGGGGGACCTCGGCATAGGTGTAGTAGCCGCCAATGGTCAGGATGACGGCATGTATCGCCAGCAGCCGGTAGAGCAGCGGTGTCAGTGGGAATCCGGGGTGTGTCGTTATCACCAGAATCAGTCCCAGCATTACCGGAGCGGTCTCCAGAAACCAGGTGAGCCTGTCGGCTACCGGATCAATGGCACTGAACAGGAGAAGCAGGGTGACCAGAACCAGCAGCACGATCGGCTCATTGACGGGATTGCGCGGCATGTGACGATTCTGTTCCAGAGGCTAGTGCAGGATATGGGGCAGTGCCAGGGAGAAGGGTGCGATGGGAGCTGCAAATTTTTCCCCGGTTTCAGACAGCATCTGATAGCTGCCCTGCATGGTGCCCACCGGGGTCGGCAGCGTGGTGCCGCTGGTATAACTGAAATCCTCACCCGGACGCAGAAAGGGCTGCTGGCCGACCACGCCCTCGCCAAATACTTCCTGCACCTCGCCGTCGGCATCGGTGATCAGCCAGTGACGACTGATCAGCCGGGCGGCGGTGTCACCGGTATTGCGGATGGTGATGGTGTAGGCGAAGACATAGTGATCCTCCGCCGGGTTGGACTGTCCTTCGATATAGGCGGTGCGTACCTCCACTTCAATTCTGTTTTGCGGTGATTTACTCATGGATTGGCGTGTGGCTCGATTCTGGGTATGGCAGGAGTTTATCCGAAAAGCAGATGATAGAGGATATTATGGCAGCTTTAGATAATCGCTGTCTGGTCGCTCAATAGATTAATCGAGAATTTTCTGAAGTGACGCTGGACGATAGGATGCTGTGGATGAACAGACGATGGTTGCTCATGCTGCTCGGGTTGCTGGCGCTGCCGGCGTGGGCTGCGGATACCGGTCAGTTGCTGCTGGCGGCGGCGGGTCTCGGTCAGGAACGGCAGGTGGTGGCACTGCTGGCCCAGGGGGCGGATGCCAATGTCAAGAATGTGGCGGGACGGCCTGCGCTGGTTCTGGCTGCGTTTAACGGCAATGCCCGTACGCTGAAGGCGCTGCTGGCGGCGGGGGCCGATGTCAACGCCGTGGATGGGGCGGGCAACAGCGCCTTGATGGATGCCGCCGCCTTTGGCCATCGGGCCGCGGTGGAGGCCCTGATCCAGGCTGGGGCCGATGTCAATCTCAAGAACAAGGCGAATATGGCTGCCCTGAAACGGGCCAGCCTGGGAGGGCACACCGAGGTGATCAAACTGCTGGAAGCGGCGGGGGCCACCGAAGGGGGCGACGGTTGAAGTCGCGGGCATTTTGGCTGCTGTGCGCCAGTTTTGCCGTAACTGTGCGCGGGCTCCCGTTTTCCGGTGTCGGCGAGGTGTCGCGTGGAGCGATGTGAACTGATTCAAATTCAGCGGTGGTCTGGTTGTAGCAGAATCGGTACCGGTCCCCATGTTTCTGCTCCCCCGGTCTTGACCTGCTGCGGGGAGGAGGTGTCACGTGTTTAGAATACATCATTCCCGGCGCAAGCCGGATATACTGCTCATTGTCTACGCACTGGTCGGCGCAGCCCTGCTGGTAACCCTCTCAGTCCATTTTCATCTGCTCGATCGTCCATCCACGGCTGATCAGGGTCATCCCTACAGCGATCAGCGCATCTGATTCAGAGCGAAGAGATGCCACTCGCCGGCCGGATGGTTTAAAATCGACCGGTTTTTCAGGTTCACGGCAACCATGCCTGGGCCGTTCTGAATCGAATCCGGGTGGACAATGAGTCATAAATTACGTGTAGGTGTCGTTGGTGTGGGTTATCTGGGACGCTTTCACGCCCTGATATATTCCCGCATGGATAATGTGGAACTGGTCGGTGTGGTCGACAGCAACCCTGAAACTGCTGCCCGGGTGGCCGGGGAGTGTGGCTGCCAGGCCTTTGGCAGCGGCAGTGATCTGCTGGGGAAGGTTGATGCGGTCAGCATCGTGGTACCCACCACGGCCCATCTCGATGAGGCACGGCCGTTCCTGCAGGCCGGTGTGCACATGCTGCTGGAAAAACCGATCGCCTCCACGGTCGAGGCGGGCGCCGAGATCGTGCGGTTGGCGGAAGCCGCGGGAGCCATTCTGCAGATTGGCCATCTGGAACGGTTTAATGCCGGGGTCATGGCGCTGGCAGAGCGGATCAGCCGGCCCCGCTTTATCGAAGCCCACCGCATGGGCGGTTTTGTGGAGCGGGCTACCGATGTGGACGTGGTGTCGGACCTGATGATCCATGACATCGATATCATTCTTTCACTGGTGAAATCGGAGATTACCGCCATCTCCGCGGTGGGGACCCCGGTGCTCACCGCCCACGTGGATATCGCCAATGCCCGCCTTGAATTTGCCAATGGCACCGTTGCCAATGTGATCGCCAGCCGGGTTTCGGAAAAACGCATGCGGCGTATCCGGGTGTTTGAGCAGAACCGTTACGAGTCGCTCGACTTTATCGATCAGCGTATCGAAACCGCCTATCCCAAGCCGCGCCCGGGTGAAGCCTGGCCCGAAGTGGTGATAGAGCGCCTGGATATCGAACCGGTCAAGCCGCTGGATGCCGAACTGGCGGCCTTTGTGGAGAGCGTCACCAGCGGCAATCCGCCCCTGGTGGACGGACATGTTGGTCTGGAGGCGCTGGACGTTGCCATGCGGGTCAAGGCCGAGATCATGGAGCGCCTCGGCACGTAATCCCTGGCATCGACTATTTTCAGTCCGCTCCCGTTTCGACAGTTCCGACACGGTCAGGCGAACGGGCATTGCCGATTACTACAACCCTTGGAACATGTGATGACACAGCAAAATACGCAACCGGGCGTCCCCTATCTCAGCCTGCAACAGGAGTTCCAGTCGTTGCGGGAGGAGTGGTTCAGCCGTATCGAGGCGATCGGCGCCGGTGGGGCCTTTATTCTTGGCCCCAATGTGCGGGCCTTTGAAGAGGAGGCCGCGGCCTATGTCGGCAGCAAGTTTGCCGTGGCAGTGGCCAATGGTACGGACGCGCTGGTGCTTTCGCTGCGCGCCCTGGATATTGGGCCGGGTGATGAGGTGATCACCTCGCCGTTTACCTTTTTTGCCACTGCCGAGGCGATCTCGATGGTCGGGGCCACGCCGGTTTTTGCGGATATCGAGGCGGCCAGCTTCAATCTCGATCCGGACAGTGTGGCGAGCAGGATTACGGCCAGAACCCGGGCGATACTGCCGGTGCATATTTTCGGCAACCCGGCGGATATGGAGCGGCTGGGCCGGTTGGCGCGGAAGCATGACCTGAAGGTCATTGAAGATGGCGCCCAGGCGTTTGGTGCGCGCTGTGGGGAGGCGGTCGTGGGGAGCCTGGGGGATAGTGGCTGTTTCAGTTTCTATCCCACCAAGGTGCTGGGTTGCTATGGCGACGGGGGGCTGATCACCACCAACAGCGAGGCGATCAGGGAGCGCCTGCTGAAGTTACGCAATCACGGTGCCACCGCTCCCTTCACCCATGATGAACTCGGCTATAACAGTCGTCTGGATGAGGTGCAGGCCGCGTTGCTGCGACTCAAGCTGGAGAAACTGGAGCAGGATATTGCCGCCCGTATCCAGGTGGCTGACTGGTACGATGAGCGTTTGGCGGAACTGGACCTGGTCCGGCCGGTGCGTCCGCTCGGCGGGCGGCATGCGTTCAATCTGTATACCATCCGGCATCCGCGTCGTGATGCGCTGCGCAGCCGTCTGAATGCACACAAGATCGGCAACAGCCAGTGTTATCCGCAGGGCTTGCACTTGCAGCAGATCTACGCGGGGCTGGGCTATCGTGCGGGAGACCTGCCCGTGGTGGATCAACTCTGCACCGAGACCCTGTCATTGCCGATCTTCCCGGCGATGACCGAGGCCCAGGTCGATTATGTCTGTGCGCGGGTTTCTGAAGTCTGAAACGGCACCGGCCGCCTGAAGCGGCCGGGTGCGTCATCGCGCGTATGCATGCGGAAGGTGGCTGGATGCCGCTCCCATAGTGAATCAATCGTCATCCATGTCCAGATCCAGATCATCATCCAGATCGGGATCGTCATCCAGGTCCGGATCATCGAGCTCGTCCATAACCGGTTTGCCCGCATCCACGCTGGACTGGGGTGTCAGCTCAACCTGTTTCAGACGCATCGAAGCGCGCGGCGTGAACTCCTTTTTGGCCTTTTTATAGCCGGTATTGAGCGCGCTGATCAGTTCCGACTCATCCTTGCCGAGTTCCCGCAGTTTCTGTTCGACGATATCCGCCTGAAATTCCACGATCTTGTTGCGGTTCAGTGAGTAGAGGTAGACAGTGTTTGCGTTGCCCGTCTCCATACTCGGGTCACGCAGTACCGGTGAGCTTTTTGCGCCAGCCTCGAGATAGCCGTGCCAATAATTCGTCTTGCTCATTTTCTCCCCGCGATATTCAAACTGGTTCCCGGCACTGCTCCAATGAGACCGCCGGTGGTCGATGATATTCTCCCGGTCCGGCAGGGGCTGCCGGGCCCGGAGACGGCCTGATCTTATTTTAAAAACAGGCTTTCGACAATAGTTTCCGATGTGAAGTTTGAGGTGTCGGCGGGGGTGGCATTTGTGCCCGGAATTGCCTGCGGAATGGGCCTCTACGGCGCCTGTTACGGAGGCTAATACTCCTGTAGAACCAGGTCGGTAAAGAGTGCATTTCGCTCCTGCTCGGAGACCGCCTCGATGGCGTTGTCCACCACCTCGTGGGTCAAGTGCGGCGCAAACTGCTGGATGAAATCGTAGTGATAGGCGCGCAGAAAAAGTCCCGGTCGGAAGCCGAGCCGGGTAGTGCTCGGGGGAAACAGGTGGGTGGCATCAAGAGAGCAGAGATCCTTGTCCTGTTCAGGGTCGTAGGCCATTTTGGCCAGGATGCCGATGCCGATACCCAGCCTGACATAGGTTTTGATCACGTCGGCATCGGTCGCGGTGAACACCACGTTCGGCTCCAGGTCGTGGCGGCGGAAAGCCTTGTCGAGCTGTGAACGGCCGGTGAAACCGAATACATAGGTGACGATCGGATATTCTGCCACGGCTTCCAGGGTCAGTGGATCGACCTCGCGCAGTGGGTGATCGCAAGGGGTGATGATGGTACGGTTCCAGTGGTAGCAAGGCATCATGATCAGGTTGCCGAAGTCGACAGTTGCCTCCGTGGCGATCGCGAAATCGACTGAACCGCCGGCCGCCATTTCGGAGATCTGTTCCGGGTTGCCTTGGTGCATCTGCAGGTCGACCCCGGGATAGCGTGCACGAAATGCCTTGATGACGGGTGGCAGAACATAGCGGGCCTGGGTGTGGGTCGTGGCGATGGAGAGGCTGCCGCCTCGTGGATCGCTGAATTCACTGGCGACATCCCGAATCGAGTCGACTTCCCGGAATACCGCCTCGGCGCGGCTGATAATGGCCTTGCCGGCATCGGTAATGCCGGTCAGTTGTCGGCCGGTACGCTCAAAAATGGTGACGCCCAGCTCCTCTTCCAGCAGACGGATCTGTTTGCTGACGCCGGGCTGGGAGGTGAACAGTCGCTCGGCCGCCGCCGTGATGTTCAGGTCATTCTGGGCCACCGCCAGAAGGAAACGGAGCTGTTGCAATTTCATAATCGCCCAATATATAGAATGATTCCTATTGCCGTTATAACAATCAATTATTTCTATAGACGGAATAGTTATTTTGATGTATTGTCGCGTCGCGCTATAGTTTTACGCAAGCACAACCTGCGCGATCGCATCGATTGCCCTGTGCAGGCGATAACTATTTACATTGTAGGAAGATTTTCAATGGGCGCATTACAGAGCATCAGTAAATCTGCAACAAAAGGCCCCGTGTTGGCCGACCTCGGTTTTGATGAAGATGGTTTTTTGCTCGACACGGAGCACTGGGATGACCAAGTCGCGGAACGGCTTGCTGAGCTGGAGGGAGTTGCTCCTTTGCAGGGCGGCCACTGGCGCGTGATTCGTTTTGTGCGTGACCGTTATTTACGACTGGGTGCCATTCCACCCATGCGCCGGATCTGCCGCAGTAGTGAGCTTTCAAGGAGCGAGGTCAAAAGCCTGTTTGGAGGATGTCTCCAAGTCTGGCGGATTGCCGGCTTGCCCAATCCGGGCGAAGAGGCGAAGACCTATTTGAGTTAATCGATTTTTTGCACTGGCTTACAGCCAGTCAAACCGTGAGGCGGCAGCATCAGTTTTAGGGGTTCGCCCTTTTACCTTGTTATACCTCCCTTTGCCCGGTTCGTCCGGGCTTTTTTTCGCGCTGCCTTCTGTCTGGCACTTGTCTGTCGAGCCGGCTCAACGGCTGCCGGAAAGCGCCAGCTGGTGCGCCATGGTGATGGCCGCATGCAGGCTGCCGGTGCTGGCCTTGTCGGTGCCGGCAAGGTCGAGAGCGGTGCCGTGATCGACCGAGGTGCGGATAATCGGCAGTCCGAGGGTGATATTCACGGCGTTGCCGAAACCCAGGTGTTTCAGCACCGGCAGGCCCTGGTCGTGATACATGGCGAGGACCGCATCCGCCCGCTGCAGGAACGGGGGAGTGAAGAGCGTATCCGCCGGCAGCGGCCCTTCCAGTTGCATCCCCTGGCCCCGCAACTGCTCAAGGAGCGGGCTGATGATTTCAATCTCTTCCGTGCCGAGATGGCCGCCTTCACCGGCATGGGGATTGAGTCCACAGACCAGGATCCTGGGCTCCGCTATGGCAAAGCGGCGGGTCAGCTCCTGATGCAGAATCCGGATCACCCGCTCCAGTGCGGGCCGGGTAATGGCGGCGCTGACGGCTTTCAATGGCAGATGGGTGGTGGTCAGGGCCACCCGCAGGCCGGGGCAGGCCAGCATCATCACCGGGAAGGCGCCCGTGTGCTGGGCAAGGAATTCGGTATGGCCGGAGAAAATGATGCCGGAGTCGTTGATGACACCCTTGTGGATGGGGCCGGTCACCAGGGCGCTGAAGCTGCCGGTCATGCAGCCTCTGGCCGCCTGGGTCAGGGTCTCCAGTACATAGGGTGCGTTGGCCGGGTTGAGTCTGCCCGGTCGGGCGGGTTCTGCCAGTTCAATCGGGAGCACGCTGATGCTGCCGGCTTCCAGGGCTACCGGATTGCCGGGGCGATGAATCCGGATATCCAGCGGGAGCGAGCGCAGTTTCGCCCTTGCCATGAGCAGCGCGGGTGAAGCGACCACCACCAGCGGATAGTCGCGCGCCCCCTGTGCCAGCTGCACGCACAGGTCGGGGCCTATTCCGGCGGGTTCACCCGGGGTGAAGGCGAGTGGTGGTGACGGGTCCAAATGCACCCTCCCTCAGGAATCGCTTATGCGAATATCGATAAAGGCCTCGTCCCTCAGGCGGCGCAGATAGAGCTCGCTCTCTTCCGTGGCCTTGCGGTTGCTGATGGCCTTTCTCGCCTCGGCCTTTTGCATCTCGGTGGTGCTGTCGTGTTCGCGGCGCTCCAGCAATTGCGCCAGATGCCAGCCGTATTCGGTACGGAATGGCTCGGTCAGTTCGCCCGGAGCGAGCTTGGCGATCTCTTCTTCAAACCGGGGCAGCAGCGCGCCGGGTGTGACCCAGCCCAGATCACCGCCCTTGATGGCGGAGGATTTGTCATCCGAATGGGAGCGAGCCAGGGCGCTGAAGTCGTCGCCACCCAGGATGCGCAGGCGCAGCTGCTCCAGGCGGGTACGGGCGTCGTTGTTGGAAGTGACTTCGTTGGTACTGATCAGGATATGCCGGACATGGCTCTGGGTGACGATATTGCGATCGCCACCCTTGTAGTCGTTCAGCTTGATGACATGAAAACCGCTGGCGGTGCGAATCGGGTCACTGATCTCCCCGCGCTCCATGTTGATCACCAGATCGGCAAAGATGGTAGGCAGTTGGTTGGCCGGCCGCCAGCCCAGGTCTCCGCCCTCGAGTGCCTGCCGTCCATCGGATTCCGTAATGGCGACGTCTGTGAAATCGGCACCGTTGCGCAGTGACGCCACGATCGACTCCGCCTGCTGGCGTGCGCGCTCCACCTGTTCCGGTGAGGCCGCCTCGGGCGTGGCGATCAGGATATGCTGCAGATGGTAGGCGGAACGTTCCCCCAGGCTGCCGGCCTGACGTGTAATGTAGGTCTCCACCTCCTGATCGGTAACGCGGATACGGCGGCGTACCTCCTGCTCCAGCAGCTGCTGCAGGGTGATCTCCTCCTGGATATTCTGGCGGAAACGCTGGAAGCTGATACCACTTTCTTCCAGCGTGCGGCGGAATTCCGAGAGGCTCAGGTCGTTGTTCTGGGCAATGTTGCTGATCGCCTGCGCCACGATGTCCTCGCTGACGCTGATGCCTGCCCGGGCGGCGGCCTCCAGCTGCAGTTTTTTCAGTATCAGCCGGCTCAGCACCTGTTTTTCAATAATCGCCTGGGGCGGCAGGCGCTGCCCCTGCTGGCGCAGCTGGGTAACGATTTTGTTTATCTCACTGTCGAGTTCACTGCGGACGACGATGTCATCGTTGACCACGGCAATGATCTCGTCAACCGGTTCAATGGCCTCGCTGCGGGCGGCGGTGGCGGCCGTCCCATGGAACAGGGACAGGCCCAGGAGCGAGACGCCCAGCGCTTTTAACAGGGTCTTTCTTATGGTCATGAATGTGTCAATCAGTCGTCAGTGTGATAGCCCAGGATACCGCGTTCCAGGAATTGATCAATTTTGTCACCGAGGCTGGTGAGTCCCTTCAGCTCCAGCTGCAGGAACAGGGCCAGGTTACCCTCTGCGTTGGCATCGGAACGGTAGTCACGCACTACAAACCGGCTGACCCAGCAACAGCTTTCGTACTCGATGCCGGCAAACGTCTCCATGCTCTTTTCATGCAGCAGTGAATAGTTCCAGCGCCCGACCGCATGCAGCTGATGGGTAATCGGCCAGCGCGCCGACAGGTCGGTCTGCTCGATGGAGCCGTTGGTATACCGATACGTCAGGTTCAGGATACGCTGTTTCTGGTCCAGATAATGGATGCCGAAGGCCCCTTTTTCCGTTTCGTTGCCGCTGGCGTGGGGGTTCCACTGCAGCCCCGCCTGCATGCGCCAGCTGCGGCTCAATTTGGCCGCCACTTCACCCACAAGCGATGAGCTGTCCTCCTGGGTGACCGCGCCGCTGGAGAAGAGCTGCACATCCCGGTCCCTGAAGTAGAAGATCTGACCGATACTGGCACGGAAGAGTTCCTCGCCACTGTCGCTGTCCAGGCCGCGGGTGGTGAGGGCAGTGGTCAACTGGTTGGCGTCGCCCACCTTGTCGGCGCCGCTGAAGCGGTTCTCCCGGAACAGATTGGCGAAACTGAAATCCAGTTCAGCGGTATCGAAGTCCGGGATGTCGCTCTGATCCTCTTTCGGGGTGTAGAGATAGAACAGGCGCGGTTCCAGGGTGTGGGTGATGGCGTTGCCGAACCAGCTGCCGGCACGTTCAAAATAGAGCCCGCTGTCCAGACTGAGGGTCGGCAGGGTGCGGTCAGGATTGTCGCTCAGGCCGGCGGCCTGGTCTTCCAGGCTGTAGCGGGTGTGGCGCAGACTCAATTTGGGAGTCAGAAAGCCCCAGGGGCGGCGCAGGGGCAGACTGACCCCCGGCTGCAGATCGATGCGCTGGCCCTTTACCTTGGTGTCCGCGCTGTGGCCGAACTGGACATACTCACTGCGCAGATGATAGGTCAGACCCAGCGCCTGGTGGGGACGCTCCAGGTTAAACAGCAACTGGGGCAGCCGGCTGTAGGGACGATCATTGATGGCAATGGTGTCGTCGATAGTCTGAAATTGCTGAGCGCGGCCGAGAAAGCTCCAGCCGTTGCCGTAGTAGCTGATATCCCCACGCCGCTCCTGGTGCCGAACGCTGGTGACGGCCAGACTGTTCCCCAGGTCGTCGATATAGTCGTTGTCCGAGACGTAATTGAGGTCGATGTCGTAGTGCCAGCGGTGCGCCGGTGTGCCGTTGAGCAGCATGTTGAACGCGCCGCGGGTGTCGTTTTCTCCCGCTGCCCGTTCACTGTCGCTGGGCAGCAGTTCCGCCTTGATCACACCCTGATTGTTTTCGCTCAGATAGCGAAATTCACCCCCCAACAGGATGCCGCGCTTGCTCATGATGCGCGGCGTGAAGGTGGCGTCCATTTGCGGGGCGATATTGAAATAGTAGGGGATGGAGGCGTCCGCTCCACTGTTTTCGGAAGTGCCGATGGCGGGGGGCAGGAAGCCGGATTTGCGCCGGTCGTCAATCGGGAACGTGACATAAGGGAGGTAGATGAAGGGCACCCCCTTGAAGCGCAGTGTGGCGTTGTGGGCCGCGCCGACGCCGCTCGCTTGGTCGATCTCCAGTTCGTCGGCCCTGACCAGCCAGTCGCTGTTGCCCGGACGACAGGTGGTGTAACTGACATCGCTGTAGCGGGACTGGTCCTCATTCAGCAGTTCCGCCCTGCTGGCGTTGCCCCGCGCCACCGGATCGGTGAGGCGGAACTCGGCCTGTTCGGCCGTGCCCTGTTTGGTTGCCAGGTTGTAATGCATGGTACTGCCGGTGACCCGCAGTCCCGGCTGCTCCAGGTAGACATCGCCAGCGGCGTCCAGAATATTCTCTTCTTTCAGGTAAGAGACGTGATCCGCCTGCAGTCGCTCATTGCCCTGCTCCACCTGCACGTTGCCGGCGAAGTCGACACGGTTCTCATGGCGATAGAGGTCCGCCGCATCGGCCTCGATGCGGGTATCGTCGCTGCTGGCGGGGGCGACGGGAAGCCCTCTTGCGGGACGTTTTGCGCCGCACAGGTTCCAGTCCAGGCCCTGGTCGATCCGCGCCGCTGTCACTGGCGGCTTCGTTTCGCCGCTTTCGATGGCGGATGCTGTGCTGGATTGGCTGGCCGTGGGCGCTTCCGCTTCCGCTGTTTTCTGTACGGCTGCCGCCTCTGGTTCAGTCTGTTCGGTCTGGTGGGTAGTCCGGGGGACGGTCTGTGCGGTCTCTGCAGCGGACGTCTGTTCATCCGCCCCGCCCACTGCTGGTTCGGGGACCACCGGAGTGGCGGCTGGTGCGGTTTCTGCGGTGGCTGCCGTGTCAGGGGGCGTAGCCTCCGCCTGGGCGGCTGTTGTAACTTCAGCTGGCCCGGTTGTCTCCGGTGCGGGCCGGAGATCCGCAGCCGCCGCCGGCGTTTCACGCTCCGGGGCGGGCTCTGCCGGCGCGATCGCCGTGGCTGCGGCGGTTTCCGGTTCACTCAGCGGACGGGTGACCACGCCCTCCGTAATCGCCTGCGTTGGGGTGGTGTCACTGCTGGCCGGCGCCTGGTCTGCGGGTGTGGGTGCGGCCTCCACCATCGGCCTGGGCGGGGTCGGCTCGGGTGGCACCGCTACGCCATCCTGAAAACACTCCCAGCCGCCCTCGCTGGATGCCCGACAATCCCATTTCGGGGCGGCTTGGGCGGCAGGGACCAGCAGCAGTCCACTGATGACAAGCGGTAGCATCCTTCTTTTTCCAGGCACGGCAACTCTCTGGTTTTTTCAATTGGTTGGATCGGTACGGGCAGCTTGCAGCCGGCGCACCCTGTGCCGCTCCCCTGGCGGCCCACTCCGGCCCCCGAGTTGCAGAAGCCGTGGCAAGAGCCGCATAAAATCGCATAGAATCGCTTTTTCTTCAATGGCCACAACTGCTTCAGCACCCTGCCCGGCGTGTCGCACCGGGTGTTGAGAATGGCCTGCTGCGTAGGGAACCGGTGATGCCGAAAAGAGAACAAGCCCTGATCCACTGGCTCACAGCGCAGGTTGGCCTGCGGGATATCCGCATTCAACCCGCCTCGGATGATGCCAGCTTCCGTCGCTATTTCCGTATTACCCTGACGAACGGGGAGACCCGGATCGCCATGGATGCGCCGCCGCAACGGGAGGCGTGTGGGCCGTTTCTCCGGCTGGCGGAGGCACTGGGGGCGGTCGGTCTGCATGTCCCGGTGATCTATGCCGCCGACCCGGTGCAGGGGTTTATCCTGCTGGAGGATCTCGGCACGATTCACTATCTGGACCAGTTAAGCGATGCCACCGCGGATCGACTGTACGGGGATGCCCTGGCCGCTTTGGCAGTGATCCAGTCGGTGGGTCCACGCCAGGATCTTGCTCCCTATGATGCCGAACTGCTGCAGCGGGAGATGGTGCTGTTTCCGGAATGGCTGCTGGATCGTCATCTCGGTCTGGCACTGGATGATGCGGAGCAGTTCATGCTGGCGCGCTGTTTCGATCTGCTGGTGGAGAGTGCCCTGGAACAGCCCCGGGTCTGCGTGCACCGGGATTTCCACAGTCGCAACCTGCTGGTCAGTGGCTCGCCCACGCCCGGCATTCTCGATTTCCAGGATGCGGTGCTGGGGCCGGTCACCTACGATCTGGTCTCCCTGCTGAAGGATTGTTACATCGCCTGGCCGACATTCCGGGTGCAGGGGTGGGCGATGGGCTATTTCGAGCTGGCGGTCCAGTCGGGTGTACTGGGGCCGCAGCATGAGGGACGCTTCCTGCGCTGGTTCGATCTGATGGGGGTGCAGCGGCACCTGAAGGCGAGCGGGATTTTCGCCCGTCTCAAGCATCGGGACGGCAAGCCTGGCTACCTGGCGGATATCCCCCGAACCCTGGGTTATATCGTTGAGGTGGCCGGCCGCTATCCGGAACTGGCCGGACTGGGCGAACTGATCCGGCAGCGAGTGTTGCCGCGGCTCTAGCCGGACAGCCTTTGCGTGGGCACAAAAACCTGCCCATATATGGTCTCCTCCCCATTTGCACCTACCCGGTCTAAAAAATCACCGTTCATCCTGAGCTTGTCGAAGGAAGCTTGTCGAAGGATGTTTCCAGCGCCTGCTGATAGTTCATGGTTCGACAAGCTCACCACGAACGGGACAAGCTCACCACGAACGGGACAAGCTCACCACGAACGGAAATCACCCGTTCATCCTGAGCCTGTCGAAGGACGCTTGTCGAAGGAAGCCTGTCGAAGGAGGAGCATTCGCGTGGGTCAATAAGCGTCCCGATTGGAGTCGGGAGGAGGCCATCTCATCACCCTACGCAGCGGCTGTGCGTCGGGTACACCTCATGTTTGCTTCCGCTCCCGGGCGACCGCCCGGTAACCGATGTCGGTGCGGTAGTAGGCGTTGTTCCAGTGAATTTTTTCGGCCAGGGCATAGGCGCGCGCCTGCGCCTCGGCGACGCTGTTGCCCAGGGCGGTGGCGCAGAGCACCCGCCCGCCGGCGGTCACCACCGCGCCATTCTGCGTTGCGGTGCCGGCATGGAACACCTTCTCGCCCGCGACAGGGAGGCTTGGCAAACCGCTGATGACGTCACCCTTTTGATAGCGCTCCGGATAGCCGCCGGCCGCCAGCACCACGCCGAGGGCGGCGCGCTCATCCCACGCGGCCTGCTGTTTGTCCAGGGTCCCGTCCAGGGCGGCCAGGCAGTGGGCCACCAGGTCCGATTGCATGCGCAGCATGATCGGCTGGGTCTCGGGGTCGCCGAAACGGCAGTTGTACTCCAGCACCTTGGGTACACCGTCGGCATTGATCATCACCCCGGCATAGAGGAAGCCGGTATAGGGGAGTCCTTCCGCCGCCATGCCTGCCACAGTCGGCCGGATCACCTCATTCATGATCCGCTCATGCATCTCCGGGGTCACTACCGGGGCCGGTGAATAGGCACCCATGCCGCCGGTGTTGGGTCCCTGGTCGCCATTGTCCCGCGCCTTGTGGTCCTGAGAGCTGGCCATGGGCAGGATATGTTCGCCATCCACCATGACGATGAAGCTGGCCTCTTCGCCGGTCAGGAACTCCTCGATCACCACCCGGTGACCGGCCTCGCCGAAGCTGTTGCCCGCGAGCATGTCCCGTACCGTGGCCTCGGCAAGGCTCATCTCATGGGCGATGATCACCCCCTTGCCGGCCGCCAGGCCGTCGGCCTTGATGACGATGGGTACACCGACCCGGTGCAGGTAGTCCAGCGCCGGGCCCAGCTCGGTGAAGTTGCCATAGGCGGCGGTGGGGATGTTGTGGCGCGCCAGGAAATCCTTGGTGAACGCCTTCGATCCTTCCAGCTGGGCGGCGCCCTGGCTGGGTCCGAAGCACTTCAGCCCGGCGGCCTGGAAGGCGTCCACCACGCCCAGTACCAGGGGGGCTTCCGGGCCGACAATGGTCAGGCCGATCTGGCGGGTGCGGGCGAACTCCACCAGTGCGGTGATATCTTCCACATCGATCGGTACATTCTCCATGCCCGGCTCCAGCGCCGTGCCGGCATTGCCCGGCGCCAGGAAGATCTTCTCCGCCAGGGGTGACTGGGCGGCCTTCCAGGCCAGCGCGTGTTCGCGACCGCCGCCGCCGATGATCAGGATGTTCATGTTGGTTTGCCCTGCAGTCTCAATATCAAAAACAAAATAGCCGCCGCTGATCTCTGCTCAGCGGTGCGCGGTCACGCCCCGCTCGCTCTGTTCGAAAAAGTGCATGATGGTTTCACTTTCTGGAGTGGCGGCTTCCAGTTTCAGCCGGGCCAGTGCCTGGCTGGTGTTCAGGCCGGCGTGGTAAAGGGTCTTGTAGGTCTGCTTGATGGCGGCGCGGCTGGCCGCCGGCAGGCCGGCACGCCGCAGCCCGATCGTATTCAGCCCGATCACCCGGGCCGGATTGCCGTCGCAGGTGACATAGGGTGGAACATCCTTCACCACCTTGGCGCAACCGGCGATCATGGCGTAGTCGCCGATAAAACAGAACTGATGGATCGCCACCAGGCCGGAAATGAAGATCCGATCACCCAACTCCACGTGACCGGCAACCGTGCTGTTGGGTCCAAACACGTTGTGATTGCCGAGGCGGCAGTCGTGTCCGGCATGGAAGCCGCACATGAAATAGTTGTTGTCACCGACCTGGGAGCCGCCTTCCGTCTTGACGCCGCGGCTGATGTTGACGCCTTCGCGAAACTGGTTGTTGTCACCGATCAGCAAGGGACGGCTCTTCTCCGGCGCAAAGCCCAGGTCCTGGGGTTCACAGCCGAGCACGGCACCGTGGCAGACCCGGTTGTTTCTGCCCAGGCGGGTGTCGCGGAAGATGCGCACGCCGCTCTCGATCCGGCAGCCCTCGCCGATCTCTACATCGGCGTCGATGATCGAATAAGGCCCTACCTGAACAGATGCATGCAGGCGGGCGCTGTCATGGACGATGGCGGTTGGATGAATGTTCATTCTGAAAACCCCATTTCAACCGCTAAGGACGCAAAGAACACGAAGAAAGGCACCGAATTTGTACGCTCCCGATTCTTCGCTTGCCGGGATGGCCGTCGATGGACCCGGGAAGGGACATCAACATCAGCCAGGGTATCTCTTGGCGCACTTCGCGTCCTTCGTGGTTGAATCGAAGCGTGCAGATTCATAATGATCGACAGTGTCGGCCTAGTGTCGGAAATGACGCATGCCGGTGAAGACCATGGCGATGTCGTGTTCATCGGCCGCCGCGATCACCTCGTCGTCACGCATCGAACCACCCGGCTGGATCACTGCGCGGATACCGGCGGCGGCGGCGTTGTCCAGGCCGTCGCGGAACGGGAAGAAGGCGTCGGATGCCATCACCGACCCCGGCACCACCAGTCCGGCCTGTTCCGCCTTGATGCCGGCGATGCGGGCCGAGTTGACCCGGCTCATCTGCCCGGCGCCGACACCGATGGTCATGCCGTCCCGGCAGTAGACGATAGCATTGGACTTGACGAACTTGGCCACCCGCCAGCTGAACAGCAGCGCCTCCATCTCCGTATCGCTGGGCGCCCGCTTGGTGACTACCTTGAGTTCATTGTAGAGCTGCAGGTCGGTGTCCTGCACCAGCATGCCGCCGTTGACCCGCTTCATCTCCAGGCGGTGACTGGACTCCTTGTTCCATTCACCGCAGGCGAGCAGCCGTACATTCTTCTTGGCGGCGACGATCGCCACCGCCTCGTCCGTCACCTCAGGGGCGATGATCACCTCGACAAACTGCTTGTCCACAATCGCCTGGGCGGTTTGGGCGTCCAGGGTCTGATTGAGGGCGATGATGCCGCCGAAGGCCGATTCCGGATCGGTGCTGAAGGCGCGCTCGTAGGCCTCGGTCAGGTTGGCGCCAAAGGCGACACCGCAGGGGTTGGCGTGCTTGACGATGACACAGGCCGGTGCCTCGTAAAACTGCTTGACACACTCCAGGGCGGCATCGGTATCGGCGATGTTGTTGTAGGATAGCTCCTTGCCCTGCAGTTGCCGGGCGGTGGCGATGCACGCCTCGGCCTGATCGCGTTCGATAAAGAAGGCCGCCTTCTGGTGCGGATTCTCACCATAACGCATGGTCTGCACCTGACGATACTGCAGGTTGATGGTGCGCGGAAAGTCACGGGTTTCGCCGCCCACCCGGGCGCCCAGGTAGTTGGCAATGGCGCCGTCATAGTTGGCAGTGTGCTCGAAGGTCTTGACCGCCAGGTCAAAGCGGGTGGCAGCGGTGACGCTGCCGTTGTTGGCATCCATCTCCTCAAGTACCCGGGGGTAATCCGCGGCATCCACAATGACGGTGACATCCTTATGATTCTTCGCCGCCGCCCGCAGCATGGTGGGACCGCCGATGTCGATATTCTCGATGGCGGTCGGCAGGTCGCAGTCCGGGTTGGCCACCGTCTGCTCGAACGGGTAGAGATTGACCACGATCAGGTCGATCGGCGCGATGGCGTTCTCCGTCATGACCGCGTCATCGATGCCGCGCCGGCCAAGGATGCCGCCATGGATCTTCGGATGCAGGGTCTTCACCCGGCCATCCATCATTTCCGGGAATCCGGTATGGCTGGAGACCTCGATGACCGGGATGTTCTGTTCGGCCAGCAGGCGGGCGGTGCCGCCGGTGGAGAGAATCTCTATACCACGCTGGTGAAGTGCCTGGGCAAACTCCACGATACCGGATTTGTCGGAGACACTGATGAGGGCTCGGCTGATTGCTGTCATGATCCTGATCCTGATCCTGCTTATGCTGGATGTTTAATGGAAACGCGGCCGACGGGCCGCGTTATGGGTTCGTTCGCGTTGCGCTTTCGACGGCTCAGTCGAGTGCGTAGAGCGCCAGTTTCTTTCTCAGGGTGCTGCGACTGATGCCGAGAATCTCCGCGGCACGGGTCTGGTTGCCCTCGGCGTGGTCCATGACGGTTTCGAGCAGTGGCTGCTCTACCTCGGCCAGCACCATCTGATAGATATTGGCGGCGCTGTGGCCGTCCAGTTGCCTGAAATAGCTGGCCAGCGCATCCCTGACGCATTCGCGCAGGGGTTCAGTCGTTTTGTTCTTGGCTACGGGAAAGTGTGGCTTGTTTGATTCCTGTACCCGTAAGGCATCCATCGTCATGCTGCCCGCTCCTTATTTATGGCCAGCTGATCGAAAAAATCCACGATCAGGGCTTTTTGTTTTTCCGTTGAGTCGGTTGTGTTAATGCGCTGTCTGAAGAGCGCACCTCCCGTCTGGGTTTTGCTGTACCAGGCGATATGTTTGCGTGCGATGCGCACCCCCTGAAACTCGCCGTAAAATGTGTACAGGTTCTCCAGATGTTGCAATAGGATATCGCGAATCCATACCGGATGGGGAGCAGAATATTTTTCCCCGCTCTCCAGGTAATGGGTGATTTCGCGAAATATCCAGGGCCGTCCCTGGGCGGCCCGGCCGATCATGATAGCATCGGCTGCGGTCTGTTCCAGCACCATTTTGGCTTTTTCCGGTGAATCGATATCGCCATTGGCAATCACCGGGATGGTCAGGACCTGTTTGATCGAGTGGATGGTGTCGTACTCGGCCTGGCCGGAAAAGCCGCAGGCCCGGGTGCGGCCATGTACCGCCAGTGCCTGTATGCCGCTGGCCTCGGCGATGCGGGCGATCTCCAGACCGTTCCTGTTCTCCGGGTCCCAGCCGGTACGGATCTTCAGAGTCACCGGTACGTCCACTGCCTGCACCACGGCATCCAGGATGCGGCCCACCAGGGGCGGGTTCATCAACAGAGCCGACCCGGCGGCCACCTTGCACACCTTCTTGGCCGGGCAGCCCATATTGATGTCGATGATCTGGGCGCCGTGATCGACGTTGATTCGGGCTGCCTCCGCCATGGTGCGGGGGTCAGAGCCGACGATCTGCACCGAGATCGGCCCCGGCTCATCCGTGAAATCGAGTCGCCGCACGGTCTTGCGGGTGCCCCGCAATGCGGCATCCGAGGAGATCATCTCGGAGACCGCCATGCCGGCCCCGAGGCGCCGGCAGAGCTGGCGGAACGGTCGGTCGGTGACGCCCGCCATCGGCGCTACCAGCAAGTTGTTGTCGAGTTGATAGGGACCAATGCGCATCGTCTTTACAGGCCGATAGTTTCCAGGATGGTCGCGAAGGAGGCGGCTATGGTACGACGATCCACCGGGACGGACAAGCGCTTAACCCCCCCGCGACCGCGCCGGCCGTATTGACCGGGCGGGGCCGGATGCCTCAGGGCCATGGGCTCGGTGATTTGTTCAGTGGAAGTCGAACTGGAACCCCACGACCTGGTCGCCGGGATCCTCCAGCTCCAGGCGCAGTGTCTCGGGAATGCCGGGCTGCAGCGGCCCCGGGGCGGCAGCCCGGTACTCCTCCGGGTGAAAGTCGCGCCGCGCGATCAGGCTGCCGGTGCTGTCCAGCAGGCTCAGTTCGATCCGCGGCCAGGGCTGGGTGAAGGTAGCGTCATTACGCAGTGTGAGCTTCACCAGCAGGGCGCCTTCCCGGTCGGGATGGCTGGTGATGGCGCGCGAGACGACATGCAGTTGAGCGGGTGCGCGCCGGGGCGGCAGCTGGCAGGGCAACAGGTCGCAGGCGACCTCCAGTGCCTGTCTGCCCGCGGGATATCGAAGCAGGTGGTCGCGGCCGAACCAGGCCAGTTGCCCCAGGGCGACCAGCAACAGAGTGAGGATGGCGAGTGACCAGCCGATGGTGCCGCGCTTGCCATCCTGGCCCTTCTCCAGTACTTCCTCCAGGGTGAGGGGGGCGGTTTCGGCAGGCTGGATCTCGGGCAGGTTGTCCGGGATGGGGAATGGCGCCGGGGCGATGGCGTCTGGTGCGGCTGCAGGAGGTTGCGGCTCAGTGTCGCTAGCCACCGACTTTTCTGCGGCAGGCTCCGGGATTGCCGTCTCCTGTTCGCTGTCGGCCTCCGACTCCCGCGTACTGTAAAGCTGGGAATCGAGGCCGATCTCGACACTGTCCATTTCAGGGTCGTTGAAAATATAGATCGGTTCGAACGGATCCCGCTCGTCATGGGTGGCGAGCCGCTCATCCGGCTCTTCTGCATCGGCTTCTGCTGTTTCACGTTCCGGCGTGATCTGCAGTGCCTGCAGCAGTTCGGTCAGGCTGCTTTGTATCTCCGGCGGGTGCTCTTCGGGCGGAGGGGCGTCGAACAGCAACTCCAGGTTCTGTTGTTCCGCAAAAGCATCGATGAAGCGGGATTCGGGCCAGCTGTCATCCGGCTGCGGCTCACGCAGGTGATCCAGGGCGCTGAAGATCTGGTCGCAGCGGCAGCAGTGCGCCTTGCCGGCCGCCGCGCTCAACTGTTCGGCGCTGATGCGAAACAGGGTCTGGCAGTTGGGGCACTGGGTATACATGTTCAGCCGGCTCCACTCATTTCCGCTCTCCCTCCAGCAGCACCCACTCCTCCTGCAGCAGCGGGGGTTGCAGGGTGAAGGCATCGGCATAGGCGTCACTGACGCTCTGCGCCTGTTCGCTGAGAATGCCGGAGAGAACGACGCGGCCGCCGGGCCGGGTCAGTCGCGTCAGCAGTGTCTTCAGCTCAATCAGGGTACCGGCCAGGATATTGGCCAGCAGCAGATCCACCGGCTGTTCCGGCAACTGTTGGCTGGTGCAGATCTGCAGCCGCTGCAGCACGCCGTTCTTCTCGGCATTGGCGGCGGTCGCCTGCAGCGCCTGAGGATCGTGATCGGTCGCGTAAACTTTTTTGGCGCCCAGTTTCAGCGCCGCCACCGCGAGGATTCCCGAGCCGCAGCCGAAGTCGATCAGCGTCAGTCCCTCCAGCGGTGTCCGGTCCAGCCACTGCAGGCAGAGGGCGGTAGTGGGGTGGGTGCCGGTGCCAAAGGCGAGCCCCGGATCCAGCTCGACGATGACTGCGTCACCCTGCCCGACACGCCGGCCCTGGGGGCAGATCCACAGGCGCCGTCCGAAGGACATGGCGTGGAAGTTGTCCAGCCAGGCCCGTTCCCACGCCTGATCCTCCAGTACTTCCAGTTCCAGGGTCCGGGCGACATCGCGGTTCAGGGTCTGGTGGATGCGCTGGCGCAGGTCATCGCTGTCGATGTCGCCTGCGAACAGACCGGTCACCCGGGTCCGCTTCCAGATCGGCAGTTCACCGGGCGCGGGTTCCAGCAGCGGCTCATCCTCGGCATCCTCCAGGGTGGTGGAGAGGGCACCGAGGTTCTCGAACAGCAGTTCGACCAGGGGGGCCTGCTCCTTGCTGGTGGTCAGATGGGCCTGTATCCAGGGCACGATCAACTCCCGTTAACTGGCCCTAAATGCCCAGCTTTTTTTCCAGGTAGTGAATGTTGGCGCCACCCTTGGCAAAGGCTTCGTCCAGCATGATCCGCTGCTGTAACGGGATGTTGGTCTTGATGCCATCCACCACCATCTCCGAGAGTGCCGTTCTCATGCGGGCAATGGCCGATGCGCGGTTCTCACCATGCGCAATCAGTTTGCCGATCATCGAGTCATAATGCGGCGGTACCCGATAACCGTCGTAAATATGGGTGTCCACTCGAATACCGGGACCCCCGGGAATATGCAGGTGGGTAATATCGCCCGGACTGGGCATGAAGGTATCCGGGTCCTCGGCGTTGATGCGGCACTCCACGGCGTGCCCGCGGATCTGGATATCCGATTGCTGATACGCCAGCGCTTCCCCGGCGGCGATGCGCAACTGCTCCTTGACGATGTCGACGCCGGTGATCATCTCGGTGACCGGGTGCTCCACCTGGATCCGGGTGTTCATCTCGATAAAATAGAACTCGCCGTTCTCATACAGGAATTCAAAAGTTCCCGCACCCCGGTAGCCGATACGGCGACACGCCTCGGCGCAACGCTCGCCCAGGCGGTTGCGCAGCTCCTCGGAAATGCCGGGAGCCGGCGCCTCTTCCACCACCTTCTGGTGTCGGCGCTGCATGGAGCAGTCACGTTCGCCCAGGTGGATGGCGTTACCGTGGGTGTCCGCCAGCACCTGGAACTCCACGTGGCGTGGATTCTCCAGGTACTTCTCCATATAGACCGTGTCGTTGCCGAAGGCGGCGCCCGCCTCAGCCCTGGTCAGGGAGATGGCATTCAGCAGGGTGGCCTCGGAGTGAACTACCCGCATGCCACGTCCGCCACCACCGCCGGCGGCCTTGATAATCACCGGATAGCCGATCTCGGCGGCCATTTTCAGGGTCTTGCGTTCGTCGCCGTCGAGCGGTCCGTCCGAGCCCGGGACGCAGGGTACCCCCGCCGCCTTCATCGCCTCGATGGCGGTGATCTTGTCGCCCATCATGCGGATGGTTTCCGGTCTGGGGCCGATAAAGATGAAGCCGCTCTCCTCCACCCGCTCGGCGAAATCGGCATTCTCGGAGAGGAAGCCGTAGCCCGGATGGATGGCCATGGCATCAGTCACCTCGGCGGCGCTGATGATGGAGTGGACCTGAAGATAACTCCCGGCGGAAGGGGCGGGACCGATGCAGACGGTCTCATCCGCCAGGCGAACATGCTTCAATTCCCGGTCCGCCTCGGAGTGGACGGCGACGGTCTTGATGCCCAGTTCACGGCAGGCCCGCAGGATACGCAGGGCGATTTCGCCCCGATTGGCGATGACGATTTTTTCGATCATGGCGGCAGGGCCTTTTATTCGATGATAAACAGGGGCTCGTTGTACTCCACCGGTTGGCCGTTATCCACCAGGATCTGGGTGATGACGCCGGATTTGTCACTCTCGATCTGGTTCAGGATCTTCATCGCTTCGATGATGCAGAGGGTTTCGCCCACGCTGACATGCTGGCCGATCTCGACGAATGCCTTGGAGGTCGGGGTCGGGGCGCGATAGAAGGTGCCGACCATGGGTGAGCGGATCGGGTGTCCGGAGATTTCCGGCTTCTTTTCCGCGGGCGCTTCATGGGTGGCGGCGGCTGCCGCTACCACCTGGGGCTGGGGGGTGGCCATGCTCATGATCGGGGCGGCGGCTGCGCTGACGCGGCTGATGCGGACCGACTCTTCCCCTTCGTGTATCTCGATCTCGGCGACATCGGACTCTTCGATGAGTTCGATCAGTTTCTTGACTTTGCGGATATCCATGGTGGCTGTAAATCCCGGTTTTGTGGCTAGAAGCTGAGGCGCTTGAGTGTGGCGGCGAGGGCGAGTTCGTAACCCTGTACCCCCAGTCCGCTGATGACGCCTTCAGCGATATCGGAAAAATAGGAGTGCCTGCGAAACGGCTCCCGTGCGTGCACATTCGACAAGTGCACTTCTATAAAGGGTATGCCCACCCCGAGCAGGGCGTCACGCAGGGCCACGCTGGTGTGGGTAAAGGCGGCTGGGTTGAAAATGATATAGGCGATCTGTTCATCCCGGGCGCGGTGGATGCGCTCGATCAGCACATGCTCGGCATTGCTCTGGGTGAAGGTGAGATCGTGTCCGGCGCCCTGGGTGAGGTGGTGCAGCCGCTCTTCGATCTCGGCGAGTGTGTCCCGGCCATACAGCTCCGGCTCCCGGGTCCCTAAAAGATTCAGGTTGGGTCCGTTCAGTACCAGAATGGTCGCCATGATTATCTACCTGAAAGGTGGCGTGCGCTGCCGCGGCACATTTGAAACTGCTGATGTAATTATTCGAACTGAGCGTAAATTTTGACCGAGCAGAGTCGATTTGTCCAGATTTTAACGAAGATCACGTCAAGATCGGCGAAAATTAACAGCGAATTAAAAGACTTGATGAGCCGGTTGTGACCGGGACCGCATTTTGAGCTATAGCAGCGGACGCAGCTCCTTCTCCAGGACTTCACGGCTCACCTCTCCCGCCTGGATATAACGGGTCTTGCCCTGGCGGTCAAAAATGGCCGTGAAGGGGAGTGAATCGAACCGGTTACCCATCCGGTTGGAGAGTTCGATCGCCTTGGTATCGCCGATCAGTATGGGAAAGTTGATGTCATAGACATCGACAAAGTCCTGCACCATATCCGGGTCATCAATGGCGATGCCGACAAACTGCACCCCCTTGTCGCCATAGGTCTGCTGGGTCTCGATAAACAGCGGCATCTCCTTGCGGCAGGGTGGGCACCAGGTGGCCCAGTAGTTGACCACCAGCACCTTGCCATCCCATTGGCTGCTGGCCTGCTGTTCGCCTTCCAGGTTGGCGAAACTGAAGGGCGGCAGCCGGCCTTCGGGCTCGCCGGTCAGTTGCGCTTTCGGCTGCTCCTGTTCGCAACCGGCCAGCAGGCCGAGAGAGAGCAGGAGCAGGCCGATCTTCAGGCTCGATCGTCTATTCATTGCAGTGCGTTCCTCACATGGCTGGAAAACTCATCGGGTCCCTTGAAACCGACCACCCGATAGCCTTTGCGCTCTTTGCCGTCCCGGCCATAGAACATGATGCTGGGGGGGCCGGGCAGGCCGAAGTGGCCCTGCAGCAGGGCCACGTCCTGTTCATCATTGGCGGTTACGTCGGCCTGCAGCAGGACGGCATCAGCCAGCGCGGCGATCACTTTCGGGTCGCTGAAGGTGTAGCGCTCCATCTCCTTGCAGGAGACACACCAGTCGGCATAGAAATCGAGCATCACCGGTCTGCCGGCGGCACTGGCGGCAGCGACTTCGCGCTGCAGGTCGGCCACGTTCTTGATCCGTTTGAACTGCAGGTGGGTGGTCCCGCCGCCGCCGCCGGTGGCCATCAGTCCGCGCAATGGTTGAATGGTATCCTTGCCGCCCGCGGCGGCGCCAACCAGCATCAGGGCACCGTAGATCAATATCACCACGCCGAGGCCTTTCCAGAGCCGGTCCCAGCCCGATGCCTCCACCGCCAGCTCGCCCAGGGCGCCCATGTAGATGGCGCTCACCACCAGCAGGATGCCCCACAGCAGCAGGGCGATCTCGGCCGGCAGGATCCGCTCCAGCAGGATGATGGCCACCGCCAGCATGCCGACCCCGAAGACCGCCTTGACTTTGTCCATCCAGCTGCCGGCCCGTGGCAGGTACTTGCCGGCCGAGGTGCCGATAATGATCAGCGGCGCCCCCATGCCCAAGGCCAGGGCAAACAGGGCCAGGCCACCGAGCAAGGCGTCACCGGTCTGACCGATATAGATCAGCGCGCCGGCCAGGGGGGGGGCCACGCAGGGGCCGACGATCAGGGCGGAAAGGAAGCCCATGACGGCTACCCCGACCAGGCTCCCGCCGGATTGCCGGTTACTCTGTTCCGCCAGCTTGCTCTGCCAGCGGCTGGGCAGTTGCAGTTCGTAGAAGCCGAACATGGAGAGGGCCAGCAGGACGAACACCAGGGCGAAGAAGCTGAGAATCCAGGGGTCCTGGAAGGCCGCCTGCAGATTCTGCCCGAACAGTCCCGCCAGCACGCCGGCGGCGGTGTAGGTCAGGGACATGGCCAGCACATAGACCAGCGAGAGGATGAACGCCTTGCGCGTGGTGATGCTGCTGCCCTGTCCGGCGATGATGCCGGAGAGGATCGGGATCATCGGGAAGACGCAGGGCGTCAGGGAGAGCGCCAGACCCAGGCCGAAGAACAGCAGTATCACCAGCCAGGTGTTGCCGCCGGCCAGGGTGGAGGTGATTTCGTCCAGTTCGGAGACCGGTTCCGCGGGCGCGCTGGCCACGGAGGTGGCCGGTGCCTGGGTGGCGATCAGCGCCTGCTGGGCCAACTGCAGGGGCGATGCGGGTGCCTGGCCCGCCGGCAGGGGCGGGAGCGTCAGGGACAGGGTCTTGCGGATCGGCGGATAGCAGACCCCGGCCTCGGCGCAGCCCTGATAAGCTGCCTGGAGTTCGATCTCCGTGGCGGCAGGGTTGCTGCGGATGAGTGGAATCGGCAGATTGATCTGGTTGTGGTAGACCGGCAGATCGCCGAGTGTTCCGTCCGGTCTCAGAGCGTCCTGCTTGATCTCGGCGGGGGGGAGCTGGATCTGGCCGAGTTGCACGCCGTCGGCGGATTTCAGCTCGATCTTGATCTTGTCCTGGTAGAGATAGGTGCCCTGGGCGATCTGCCAGACCAGGCGGATCTGATCCGGCTGCTCAACCGTTGCGTTCAACTGGTAGGCCTGCTCCGGGGTGAGTATCTCGTCCTCTTCTTGCAGGCCCAGCGCCTGGCCCAGGTTGCCCAGCGCGGCGAGCGCCGGTGCGGCGGTCGCGGGCAACTCCAGGGTGATGCTCTCTTTCTGCGGCGGGTAGCAGAGGCCGGCATCGGCACAGCCCTGGGAGACCGTGGCCAGGATCAGGGAGCCGCCCGCATCGGCGGCCCGCTGAATGGGAATCTGGACGGATACCGAGTCGCGGTACACCTCCATGTCGCCGAAAAACGGATCCTGCTTGATTTTCCCCGCCGGGAAACTCGCCTCACCCAGGGTGATGCCGGGTGTCTGGCTGGTGATTTTGATCTTGCTGCGATAGAGATAGTAGCCGTCGGCAATCCGCCAGGTTACCCGGATATTGCCGGCATCCTCGGCCTCGGCGGTAAGCTTAAATGCCTGCTGCGGCAGCAGGTAGTCCGGTTCCGCCTGTGCGCTGGCGAATCCCGGTAGCAGAATCAGCAGCAGAAACAGCAGGTTCAGTCTTGTTGTTGTGTACATTCATCAATCCAGTGGAGATATGCCGGCAGACCTTGCTGTATGGGGACTGCGATGATCTCCGGAAGTTCATAGGGATGGAGGGAGAGAATCCGCTGTTCCAGATCAGGATAGCGCGCGCGCGTGGTCTTGATCATCAACAGGCACTCCTCCGACGTCTCAAGCTTACCCTGCCAGGTATACACAGATTTCACCGCCGGCATGATGCTGACACAGGCGGCGAGTTTCTGTTCGACCAGCAGGCCGGCGATCCTGTCGGCACTGGTCTGGTCGGGGCAGGTGCAGTAGATCAAAAGCTTGTCCACGGGCATCTGGCGGAAGATACAGGATTGCCCGGTTGCGTGCAAAATGAAAAGGTGGCGGCAGGACATGACTTCCTCAACGAATCGAGCCTTGCATCGACCTCCCGCAAAGAGGCTAAGCGCGCCAACAAAACCAGGAGAAATTGCCCCGCTATCACAGCAGACCCTGGAGGAGACGAAGGGCTGTCATCACCCCGTTTTTTTGCTTTTTTGAGCATTGTATACACGCTATTCTTGCGGGAGTAATTCCCCTGGCACGGCATCAGACAACCCCCGTCGGGTCGGGCCAGCTTGAATCGCGCAGTTTCGGGGCGTAAGCTCTGCGCCCATGAATCCTGTAGCCCTGCTTCTGCTGCTGTTTGTCGGTATCCCGCTGGTGGAACTCTATTTTCTGATCGAGGTGGGTTCCTGGATAGGCGCTTTGCCGACCATTTTACTCACCGTATTTACGGCGGTGCTGGGCGGGATGCTGGTCCGGCTACAGGGCTTTTCGACCGCCATGCGGGTACGTGCCGGGATGGAGCGGGGGGAAGTCCCCGCCATCGAGATGCTGGAAGGGGTGGTGTTGCTGCTCAGCGGCATCCTGCTGTTGCTGCCCGGTTTTTTTACCGACCTGTTGGGTTTTCTCTGCCTGGTTCCGCCCATACGCCGCGCCATGATCGTCTGGTTCCTGAAGCGCTCCGGGACCATGCGCCCGGACCCGGGAGCCGATCCGCAAAAGCCCGGGGAACACCGGGTGATTGAAGGTGAATATCGCCGGGATGATGAGTGACCTGGAGGCTGCCGGAGCGATCGGCGTTTTCGATTCCGGGATTGGCGGGCTGTCGATACTGCGGCATATCCGCCGGCTGTTGCCGGCGGAGCCGCTCATCTACGTGGCCGATACCGGCCATCTCCCCTATGGCTCCAAGCCGCCGGATTATGTGGTCCGACGTTCGGTGGCGATCAGCCGGTTTCTGCTGGAGCAGGGGGCCAAGGCCATTGTGGTGGCCTGCAACACGGCCACGGCTGCCGCGGTTACCGAGCTGCGCCAGCGCTTCTCCCTGCCAGTGATCGGTGTTGAACCGGGGCTGAAGCCGGCGATCAGCCTGGGCCGTGGCGGCGTGGTGGGGGTTTTGGCGACCGAGGGTACCCTGGGGAGTGAAAAGTTCCAGCGCCTGGTCTCGACCCACGGGGAGCGGCGATCGGTGCTTGTGCAGCCCTGTCCGGGCTGGGTGGAGCAGGTGGAGTCCGGGGCATTTGACAGTGCCGAGGCCCGCGCGCTGGTGGCCGCCATCATTAGCCCCCTGCTGCGGCGGGGTGTGGATACCCTGGTGCTCGGTTGCACTCACTATCCCTATCTGCGGCCACTGATCCAGGAGCTGGCCGGTCCGGAAGTGGAGATCGTGGATACCGGTCCGGCGATCGCCCTGGAGTTGCGGCGTCGCCTGGATGGGTTGGGATTATTGATGGGCGGAGTGGCGGCGGGGAGTGAGCGTTTCTGGGTGAGTGGCGACCCACTGCAGGCCGGGCAGCAGCTCGTCCGATTGTGGCACCCGGCCGTTCTGCCGGAACGGTTGCCGGCGGGCGTGCGCTGACGCAGACCTGTTCACAGGTCCTGAATGTCTCAGGCGAGGAGCCGGTACCACCAGCGCCCCAGGTGTTCGTGGAGGGCGAAATAGCTGTTCATGAACGCGTTTGCCGTTGGCAGCCAGGCATAGTAGGCCGGGCGGCCTGTCGGTCCATGGGCAAATCCGGTCGGTGCCGGCTGTACCTCGATACCGGCGGCCACAAACACATCCATTGCACGCAGCATATGCCAGGCGTGGGTCACCAGCATGATCTTGCGGATACCCCGCTTGTTCAGCAGGGGTTTCAGCGCCAGGGCCTGTTCGCGGGTGGTGCGGCTGCGATCTTCGATCATGAGCACCTTGGCGCCGAATTCCCGCTCCAGGATATCTCGGGCGATTGCCGCCTCGCTGGGCCCGTCGCTGAGCGGAGTCCCACCGCTGGGGATCAGCGGCAGGCCGCTTTTGTGTGACAGCCAGGCGGCGTAGCGCAGCCGCTCCAGGAACAGGGCGTTGACCGTGTCCTGATCGTTATATTCCGGTGCCGCTTCGCGGCGCCCCGCTCCCAGCACGACAATGGCCTCGGCGCTGGAACCCCTGATCTGGGCGTCGGTCAGTGCGGCGATGCTCTCCAGGCTGTCCATCAGCTGGCCGGACAGATAGGGGGTGGAGAGCAGATAGAGTCCTGCCAGGGTGAGCCACAGCAGCAGCTTGCCAAGCAGCCGTTGCACCAGCACAAGCCCAAGCAACCCCATTATGACCAGTATGCCCGGTGGCAGGATCAGGGTCTTTAGGGCCCAGACGACCTCCTGGTTCATCGATTACTCCTTGTTATCGCGGTCGAGTAGCGGGTTTGCTTGTAGATCGGCATGGTACGAGGAGCGCACCAGCGGGCCGCTGGCCACATTGGAAAAGCCCATCGCCTCGCCCTGCTGGCGCAATGTATCAAATTCCCGGGGCGTCACGAAACGGTCCACCGGCAGATGGTCCCGGCTTGGTTGCAGGTACTGTCCCAGGGTCAGCATGTTGACGGAATGGTCGCGCAGGTCCTGCATCACCGCCAGCACTTCGTCATGGGTCTCCCCCAGTCCGAGCATCAGGCCCGATTTCGTCTGTACCGCGGGATGGCGCTGCTTGAACCGGGCCAGCAGTTCGAGCGATCCCTGGTAGTCGGCCCCGGGGCGTGCCTGTCGGTAGAGCCGGGGAACGGTCTCCAGGTTGTGGTTGAACACGTCCGGCTGGATCTCGGCAAACGCCTCCAGTGCCACGTCCATGCGGCCACGGAAATCGGGCACCAGGATCTCGATGCGGGTGTTCGGGTTGCTGTCGCGCAATGCCGCGATGCAGTCGACAAAATGGCCGGCGCCGCCGTCCCGCAGATCATCCCGGTCCACCGAGGTGACTACCACATAACGCAGCTGCATGGCCTGCACCGCCGCGGCCAGCTCGGCCGGCTCTTGCGGGTCCAGGGGCAGGGGCTTGCCGTGGGCCACATCGCAGAAGGGGCAGCGGCGGGTACAGATATCCCCCATGATCATGAAGGTGGCGGTGCCGTGGCTGAAGCACTCCCCGAGGTTGGGGCAGGCCGCCTCCTCGCATACCGAGCTGAGTTTGCTCTGGCGCAGGATCTGCTTGATCTGACTGACCCGTTCGCCACTGGGCATCTTCACCCGGATCCAGTCCGGCTTGCGTGGCATCACCTGGGTCGGCTCCACCTTGACGGGGATCCGGGCCAGTTTTTCACTGCCGCGCTGGTGGGTTTCCGGGGTGGCCCGGGATGGGGCGTTGTGGTCTTCAGCTTTGCTCATGGGAAATGGTGTCGCCTGTTATCAGTTCGTCTTGATTGTAGCCGAGTCGCCCCAGAATGTGGCCGGTCAGCCGGTTGCCCACGGTAAACAGTGCTTCCGGTTCCGCGAGATCACGCATCTGTGTCACCTGCAGATCGGGAAAGCCGCAGGGATTGATGCGGCTGAACGGCTCCAGATCCATGGCCACATTCAGGCTCAGACCGTGGAAGCTGCAGCCGTGCCGTATGCGCAGCCCCAGTGCCGCAATCTTGCGCCCCGCTACATAGACACCCGGTGCATCCGGGCGGGCGTTTGCCGTAATGGCGTACTCCTGCAGCAGATCCACGATGCTCTGTTCGATCAGGCTGACCAGTTGGCGCACCCCCAGCCCGTAGTGTCGCAGGTTGAGCAGCAGATAGGCCACCAGCTGGCCCGGGCCGTGGTAGGTGACCTGGCCACCGCGGTCTGTCCGGATCACCGGAATATCCCCCGGCTCGAGCAGGTGTTCCGGCTTGCCGGCCTGCCCGAGGGTGAAAACCGGCGGGTGCTCCACTAGCCAAATCTCGTCCCGGCTGGACTCGGTCCGGGCGGTGGTAAAAGCCTGCATGTTGCGCCATACGGGCGTGTAGGGCTGCCGGCCCAGCTGCCGGATCAGCGGCGGGAGGGCGGGGCGATCAGTCATCAGAGACTCATCACCACGGCGTCATGGTCGGTGAGTGCGTGATAGATGGCGTCCAGTTGGGCCTTGCTGGTGGCCTGAAAGGTGATGGTGACGGAGAGGTACCTGCCGTTCTTGCTGGCGCGGCTGCGGCTGGCGTTGCGGGGCAGGTCCGGTACGTGGGCCGAGACGATTTCCAGCACCAGCGCCTCGAAGTCGGGGTGGCTGGCCAGCCCCATGGCCTTGATGGAGAATTCGCAGGGGAACTCCAGCAGGGTATCTTTCTGTTCGTTCATAGCTGTCAGGATGGTGTGCGGCCCGCTTGGAGCAGGGCCTTGTAGTCGCCGTAAAAACCGGCCATGCGGGTGTAGATGGGGCCGGGCGTGCCGTTTCCAACCGCCGTGCCATCCAGTGTCACTACGGCCATTACCTCTTTGGTGGAGCTGGTTATCCAGATCTCATCCGCCTGCTCGAGCAGCTGTCGGCTGATCGCTTTTTCACGGCACGGCAGGGCGTGTTGTCGCGCCAGTTCCAGCACCAGATCGCGGGTGATGCCGGGCAGCAGATAATCACTTTTTGGCGGAGTAATGATCTCCCCCGCCTGGACGATGAACAGATTGCTGGCAGCCCCCTCGATGGCCAGACCATCGCGGATCAGGATCGCCTCTGCTGCGCCCCGGTCCAGTGCTTCACTGCGCAATAGCACATTGGCCAGCAGGGTGATGGCCTTGATATCGCAGCGCAGCCAGCGGGTGTCCTCCAGGGTGACGGCCCTGATGCCGGTCGCCAGCGTGGCGGCATCCGGATAGATCGCCGGCTGGGTCATGACGAAGACCGTGGGCTCGATGGCGGGGGGGATGGGGTGATCGCGCTGGCCGGTGGAGCCACGGGTAATCTGCAGGTAGATGGACTGGTCCTGCTCCGGCAGCTGTTCGACAAGCCGCTGCAGGATCGCGTGCCACTCGGCACGCTGCAGTGGATTGTGCATGCGGATGGCGTGCAGGCTGCTGTCCAGCCGCTGCAGATGATGCTCCAGCCTGAACAGTCGGCCGCCGTAACAGGGAATCACCTCGTAGACCCCGTCGCCGAACAGGAATCCCCGGTCCATGACCGAGACTTTCCCCTCCTGCAGTGGCAGGAATTGGCCATTCAGATAGATGTCAGGCGCGGCTTTGTGCGGCCTTTTGTCGTGCTGCGCTATTCCAGCCATAGCAGGACGGTATCCTTGGCGATCTGCATCAGCCCCCCTTCGTCAATGGGATCCAGGGCCACCAGATCGGCCTCGGCCAGGGTCTCCCCGGAAAGGGCAATAGTGACCTGACCCAGCGTTTGCCCCGGAGCCACCGGAGCCAGGATTTTCGGTTCAATGCGCATGCCGGCATTCAGGTTCTTGTACTGGCCTCTGGGAATGGTGATGTAGAGATCCTGGGTCAGGCCCAGGCGCAACTGCTCCTGGCTGCCTTTCCAGACCCGGGTGGTAGCCAGACTTTCGCCGGCGCCGTAGAGGCGGTGCGTCTCATAAAAGCGGAAGCCATAGTTGAGCAGGGACTGGCTCTCCTTGGCGCGGGCGTCCTCGCTGTGGGTGCCCATCACCACGGAGATCAGACGCATGCCGTCCTTTTTGGCCGAGGCCACCAGGCAGTACCCCGCCGCCTCGGTGTGACCGGTTTTTACCCCATCCACCGCATCATCCCGCCACAACAGTTTGTTGCGATTGTGCTGTTTGATGTCATTGAAGGTGTATTCCTTGATGGCATACCACGGGTAGAAATCGGGAAACTCCCGGATGGTGGCCCGGGTCACCCGGGCAATATCCCGGGGTGTGGTGTAGTGCTGCTCATCCGGCAGGCCGGTGCTGTTGACGAAGTGGGTGTTTTCCATGCCGAGGCGCCGGGCGTGGTCGTTCATCAGGTTGGCAAAGGTCTCCTCACTGCCGGCGATATGCTCGGCCAGGGCGACGCTGGCATCGTTGCCGGACTGGATAATCATGCCCTTGAGCAGATCCTCCAGCGGGATCTTCTTGCCTACCTCGATAAACATGCGCGAGCCCGGGGTGCGCCAGGCCTTTTTGCTCACCAGAACCTGATCCTGCAGTGTCACCTGACCCGCCTGGATCTCTTTCATCACTACGTAGGCGGTCATGATCTTGGTCAGGCTGGCCGGCTCCAGGCGCTGCTCGGCGTTGTTCTCCGCGAGTACCTGACCGCTGTCGAAGTCGATCAGCAGGTGGCCGGAACCGGCGACACTGGGTGGTGCCGGCACCGGGGCGGCGGCGACGGTGAGGCTGAACAGGAAGATCCCGATGAGGCCGAGCAGTTTGGGTAGGTCGGTGCTGATGGTGCGTACAAACATGGTAATCCTTGTCAGTTGCTGGAACCTGAAGCAGCTAGAGACAGCGCAAAACAGGCGAGGTTCTGTCGGTTGTCGGCCCATTCTAACCCGAATGACCCGCCAAAACCCCTGTGGATCGTGCCCGGCCGGGGGCAATACCCGCGGCATTTCAGTCGATGATCACCTGGGTCTCGACGATGCCCAGGCGGGGAAGGTCCAGGCTCAGACTGTCTACCTGCTCGACGCTGGCCAGCGGGCCGATCTGCACCCGAAACAGTGCCTGTCCCCGGTTGTCGATCTGCTGGATGCGGACCTTCTCTCCCAGTGAGTGGGTCAGCCGTTGACTTAGCTGGGTGGCGTTATACCGGCTGCTGAAGGCGCCCACCTGGATAAACAGGCCGGGCGCCCCCGGATGGCTGACCGGCAGCACCGGATTGGCCGGTGCGGCGGCGGTCTGCCTTGTCTCTGTCGGCACGGTGCCCGGATCAAGGGCCCGCACCTCCACCAGGCCGGTACCTTCTCCCAGGATGCCCAACTTGGTAGCCGCCGCGTAGGAGAGATCGATCAGCCGGTTGTCATGGAACGGACCGCGGTCGTTTACCTTGACAACGGCTGTGCGGCCATTGCGCAGGTTGGTCACCTGCACATAGGTGGGTAGTGGCAGGCTCTTGTGGGCGGCCGTCATGGCGTACATGTCGTAGGATTCGCCGCTACTGGTGGAGCGGCCGTGAAACTTGGTGCCGTACCAGGAGGCGATGCCCCGCTCCACATACCCCTGGCTGCTGGGCAGGGTATGGTAGCGCTGACCCAGCACAACATAGGAAGCGGGGTTGCCGTAACGGCTCTTGGGTTCAATGCGGGGTGTGGCGTCGGCGATGCTGTTGGGATCGAGGCGTCGTGTCGGGGCGCTGTCACTGTCGGCGGGAAAACCGGGCGGCAAGCTTGGGCGAATCGAGCAGGCGGCCAGGAGTGAGGCGCAGAGCAGGCCAACGCACAGATATTTTATTGGCGAGCGGAGACGCATCAGCTCGATGACCTGTTTTTAAGGGCCAGAATCTCCTGGCTCAGCTGGTAGACCGCCATGGCGTAGAGATTGCTGTGGTTGTAGCGGGTGATGGCGTAGAAGTTGTCCAGGCCGAGCCAGAATTCGGCGCCCTGATCCCCCTCCAGGTGCAGGACTTTTGCCAGGGTGCCATCCGCCACCGAAGAGGAGAGGCTCACCATGCCGGCAGCCGCCAGCTTGTGCAGCGGGATATCCGGTTTTTCCGCGCGCTGGGCTGACTCGACGTAATAGGGGCTGCCGGGTTCGATCCGCTGGCCCTGCAGGACGACCTCCTCGCCCGGTCTCCAGTTGTGTTTGTTGAAATAGTTGGCGACGCTGCCGATGACATCGGCGTCATTGCCCCAGATATCGCGCTTGCCATCACCATCGAAATCGACGGCATAGCCGAGATAGCTGGTGGGGATGAACTGGGGCGTACCCATGGCGCCGGCGTAGGAACCCACCGCCATGGCGGGCGCCATCTGCTCTTCCATCAGGATCTGCAGAAAGGCTTTCAGCTGGGTGCGGCCGAACTGGTAGCGTTTCGGATAGTGGTAGGCTTGGGTATAGAGGGCGTCCAGAATGGGAATGGTGCCGGGCCGTTTGCCGTAGAAGGTCTCTACCCCGATGATGGCGACGATGATCTCCGGGGGCACGCCGTAGACCGCCTGTGCCCGCTCCAGGGTGGCCTGGTGCCGCTTCCAGTAGTCGACGCCGGCTTCGATCCGGTTCGGCTTCAGGAAGATCGGGCGGTAGGTCTTCCAGGTGTGAATGGTCTCGGCCGGGCGGTTGAGGCTGTCGATCACCAGCTGGCTGCGGCTGGCGTCCCTCAGCAGATTCCGCAGGGTCTCGGCCGGATACCCTTTTTCGGCAGCCAGATCCTGGATCAGCCCTTCCACCTCGTCTGCCGGTGCTGCGGTTGCCGCGGCGCCGTATCCGCAGAGCAGGGCCAGCAGAAAACCAATTCTCTTCAGGCGCTTGGACATGCATTGTTCCTTGTGTGTTTAAGCCGGGCCATGCAATGCGGGCCCCTCAAGTGGGCAACAGCTTGCGATGGGTGTGTATGGACATCAGGATACCGAAACCGGCCATGATGGTCACCAGTGAAGTACCCCCATAACTCACCAGTGGCAGCGGCACGCCGACCACCGGCAGGATACCGCTGACCATGCCGGTATTCACGAACAGGTAGACGAAAAAGACCATGGTGACGGCGCCGCCCAGCAGCCGGCTGAAGGTGTCCTGGGCCTGGGCAGCGATATAGAGACCGCGCAGGATGATCACCAGATAGAGGGACAGCAGCAGCAGTATGCCGATGAACCCGAACTCTTCCGAGAGCACGGCAAAGATGAAATCGGTCGTGCCCTCGGGCAGGAACTCCAGATAGGACTGGGTACCGTTCAGCCAGCCCTTGCCGTAGAGGCCGCCTGAACCGATGGCGATCTTGGACTGGATGATGTGATAGCCGGTGCCCAGCGGATCCCGTTCCGGATTGAGAAAGGTGAGGACCCGGTTGCGTTGGTAGTCGCGCATGCCCCACTCCCAGAGGGCCCAGGAGACCGGTATGGCAGTGAAAACCATGCCGCCGATAAAACGCCAGCTGAGTCCGGCCAGAAACAGCACGAAAATACCGGCGCTGGCGACCAGCAGCGCGGTGCCGAGGTCGGGTTGGCGGGCGATCAGCAGTACCGGGATCAGGATCATCACGCCGGCCATGAGCAGGCGGCTCCAGCGTGGTGGCAGGGATTTCTCCGCCAGGAACCAGGCGATCATCATCGGCACCGCCAGTTTGACCAGCTCGGAAGGCTGAAAACGGAACAGTCCCAGGTTGAGCCAGCGCTGGGCGCCCTTGCCGACCTGGCCGGCCACCAGCACCGCGATCAGCATGAGTATGCCGGCTGCGAACAGCCAGGGTGCCCAGCGGCGCAGTGTGGCTGGCGGCACCTGGGCAATCGCCACCATCACGGCAAAGGCGACTCCCAGCCGGATCACCTGGCGCTCCATTACCGCCATGTCCTGGCCGCTGGCGCTGTAGAGAATCAGCAGTCCAAAGCCACACAGCAGAACCAGGCCGGTGAGCAGCGGCAGGTCCAGATGTAGATCCGCCAGCAGCCCCTCGGCCCGGGTCGGGTTGGATTCCGGCAGGCCACTCGGTTGGTAATGTGCCATCAGCGGGACGCCTGCAGCAGATAGTGGTCCATGATCGACTTGGCGATGGGCGCCGCCACGGAGCCGCCGTGACCACCATTCTCAACAATCACGGCGACCGCGATACGGGGCGCCTTGGCCGGTGCGAAGGCGATAAAGAGGGCGTGGTCGCGCATCTTTTTTTCCACTTTCTCCTCGTCGTATTTCTCTTCCTGTTTGATGGTGAACACCTGCGCCGTGCCGGTCTTTCCGGCAATCCGGTAATCCGTGTTGCGGATCAGCCGGGCGGTGCCGCGCACCCCTTCGATGACCTCGATCATGGCCTCAACGATACTGTCCCAATGGGCATCGGACTGCCGGCTGATCTGCTGCTGCTGTACGATTGGCTGTTCCCGCAGATCCGGTTCGCCGCTGTGCCGGATCGCCTTGACGATCCTGGGTTGCAGGCGTGCCCCCCGGTTAGCCAGTGTGGCCGTGGCGCTGGCCAGTTGCAAGGGGGTGGTCAGGAAGTAGCCCTGGCCGATGCCGGTAATCAGGGTTTCACCGGGATACCAGGGCTGATTTTTGCTGTTCCGCTTCCACTCCCGGGAGGGTAGCAGTCCGCCCAGTTCGCCGGTGATATCAACCCCGGTCTTCTGTCCGAAGCCGAAATGTGCAAGATATTCCGCCAGTTTGTCGATCCCCATTTGTTGGGCCAGGTCATAGTAATAGACGTCGCAGGATTGGGCGATAGCCTGATAGAGATCGACGGGGCCATGGCCGGATTTCTTCCAGTCGCGGTATTTGTGGCTGTGGTTGGGCAGCTGGAAAAAGCCCGGGCAGTAGGTCTTCTGCTCTGCCGTCATGATGCCGTTCTCCAGCCCACCCAGCCCGATAAATGGCTTGATCGCGGAGCCGGGGGGATACTGGCCGCGGATGGCGCGGTTGAACAGCGGCTTCTCGTCTGAATTTTGCAGTGCGTCATAGTCCGCTGAGGAGATGCCTTCCACGAACAGATTGGGATCGAAGCCTGGTTTGCTGACCATGGCCAGGATATCTCCGGTCTGCGGGTCGATCGCCACGGCTGCGCCATTCTCTTCTGCAAACGCCTCGATCGCAACCCGCTGCAGCGACGCATCCAGGGTCAGGTGCAGATCCATGCCCGGCACCGGCGGCGTGCTTTCCAGAACCCGGATTACCCGGCCCAGTGCATTGATCTCCACCTGCTGCAGGCCCACCTGGCCGTGCAGGGCCTCCTCATAGTACTTCTCGATGCCGTTTTTGCCGATGTGGGTGGTGCCGGAGTAGCTGGAGGTGTCGATGATCTGCAGTTCGCGCTTGTTGATGCGGCCGACGTAGCCGAGGATATGCGCCGTAACATCCTTCAGCGGATAGTCCCGCAGCAGTTTGGCCTGGATATCCACGCCGGGGAACAGATGGCGGTTGACAGCGAAGCGGGCCACCTCCTCATCTGTCAGCTGGACCTTGATGGGAATGCTGTCAAAGCGGCGCTGGTGACTTTTCAGGCGGTTGAAGCGCTTGCGGTCATTTTCGCTGATGCTGATGATCTTGCCCAACTCCCGCAGCGTCTTGTCCAGATCCTTGACCCGTTCCGGGGTGATTTCCAGGCTGTGGGTTGGCAGGTTCTGGGCCAGGATGACGCCGTTGCGATCATAGATCAGTCCCCGGGTTGGTGGCAGCGGCTCGACCTTTACCCGATTGTCCCGCGACAGGGTGGTAAAGTGGGTGTGGTCGACAATCTGCAGTTTGACCAGGTGCAGGATCAGCAGCAACAGCAGGATGATGATGATCAAGGCCGCGGTGATGGCGCGCGCGCGGAACAGACGGCTCTCGCGTAGATAATCTTTTAGTGCGGTCGGGTACATGGGCTCAGCTGACCTGGAATTTCCGTCTCAGGTCCCGCAGCACGATATAGATCCAGGGCCAGAGAAGCATGCCCACCAGGGGCGGTGCCCAGTAGGAGAGTGGTGGTGTGGGTTGGCCCACGGCGCCGATGACCCAGAGCGAGAGCAGCTTTTCCAGCAGCAGCAGCACCAGGATGGTCAGCGACTGCTGCCAGAGGGGAAACAGGCGGATGCGCAGGTGCATTTCAAAGGTGATATAGGCGATCAGCGCCAGCGACAGGGCGTGCTGTCCCAGCAGGGTGCCGGAGAGGACATCGACGGTGATGCCCACCAGCCAGCCGACCCCGACGCCGACCCGCTGCGGCAGCGCCATGGTCCAGTAGATCAGCACCAGGGTGTACCACTGCGGACGCAGCATCTGGGCCCAGTCCGGCAATGGCAGAATGGTCAGCATCAGGGCGACACAGAAGGAGAGAATGATGATGGTGGTGCCGCTGCGCGGTGTCAGGCTCATGGCTCCTCCGGCCGGGGCGGCTCGGCAGCGGCATCGGTGGCGCTGTCGTCTTCGGCACCCTCCAGTTCCGGGGGGGTCAGCGTCCAGACCAGCAGCGCCTCCCGGGCGCGCTCCAGATGGGCGCTGGGCTGGGCCTTGATGCGCGCAAACGGTTCGCCGGGTTCGCGGACAATGGAGGTGACGGTGGCAACCGGGTATCCCGGGGGAAAGCGGCCGCCCAGCCCCGAAGTGACCAGCAGATCCCCCACCTCGATATCGGCATTGTTCGGCAGGTTGGGCAACTCCAGTTCATTGATGCGGCCGGTGCCGATGGCCACGGTGCGCAGGCCGTTGCGGTTCACCTGGATCGGCAGGGCGTGGCTGGCATCGGTGATCATCAGCACCGATGCCGTAAAGCGGTTGACATGTACCACCTGCCCCATCACGGCGTTGGCGTGCAGCACAGGCTGGCCTTTGTAAATGCCCGAACTGGAGCCCTTGTTCAGCAGCACCAGCTGGCGGTAAGGATCCATGTCCACGGCAATCAGTTCGGCAATCAGCACCCGGTCGCCGAGCTTGAATGAAGAGTCAAGCAGGTCGCGCAGGCGCATGTTTTCCGCCTCCAGGGCGGCCAGCTTCTGCTGGCGCCCCTGCAGCAGCAGATTTTTCCGGTGCAGCTCCCGGTTCTCCTCCTGCAGGCGGGTACGGGTGGCGAAGGTCTCCGAGATCCAGTAGCCGGCGGCGATGGGCAGGTTGGCGACATACTGCAGTGGGTAGATAACCGTTGACAGCACGGAGCGTACCGATTCCAGGTGGTGCTGCCGATGATCGATGATCATCAGGGCGAGCGAGAGCACCACGGCGAGCAGCACACGGATACTGATGGATGGACCTTGTGTAAAGATCGGTTTGATAGGGGATCAGCCTCTTTGCTTCTGATCGGTGCCGACGGCAATCACTCCAGTGCGAACAGAAATTCTCCACCGCGTTCGTCCAGCATTTCGAGGGCCCGGCCGCCGCCCCGCGCCACACAGGTAAGCGGGTCTTCCGCGATGAGCACCGGCAGGCCGGTCTCCTCTTCCAGCAGTCGGTCGATATCTTTGAGCAGGGCGCCGCCGCCGGTCAGCACGATGCCGCACTCGGCCACATCCGCGCCCAGTTCCGGCGGTGTCTGTTCCAGTGCCGCCTTGACCGCACCAACGATGCCGGAAAGCGGTTCCTGCATCGCCTCCAGGATCTCGTTGCTGGTCAGGGTGAAGCTACGGGGGATGCCCTCGGCGAGATTGCGCCCCTTGATCTCCATCTCCTTCACCTCATTACCGGGGAAGGCGGAGCCGATCTCCTTCTTGATGCGCTCGGCGGTGGCCTCGCCGATCAGGGTGCCGTAGTTGCGCCGGACATAGTTGATGATCGCCTCATCGAAGCGGTCGCCGCCGACCCGCACCGAGTTGGAGTAGACGATGCCGTTGAGGGAGATGATGGCCACTTCCGAGGTGCCGCCGCCGATATCCAGCACCATGGATCCGCGTGCTTCGTTCACCGGCAGGCCGGCGCCGATGGCGGCCGACATCGGCTCTTCGATCAGGTACACCTCACGGGCGCCGGCGCCGGCGGCCGATTCACGAATGGCGCGGCGCTCCACCTGGGTCGAGCCGCAGGGCACGCAGACCAGCACTCGGGGGCTGGGCCGGATCAGTTTGGCTTCATGCACCTTGTGAATAAAGTGCTGCAGCATCTTTTCAGTAACCGTGAAGTCGGCGATGACTCCGTCCTTCATCGGGCGGATCGCGGTGATGTTGTTGGGGGTGCGGCCCAGCATCCGTTTCGCCTCTTCGCCCACCGCGGCGACAGACTTGCCACTTCCCGGCCCCCGGTCCTGACGGATGGCTACTACGGAGGGTTCATTGAGCACGATGCCTTGGCCACGTGCGTAAATCAGGGTATTGGCAGTTCCAAGATCAATCGACAGATCGTTGGAGAAAAGCCCGCGTATGCGTCTGAACATTGCGAAATTGATATCCCGTGAGGTGTGTCGTTAGTCGTTGCAGGGTCCCACGTCCAGCGTGATGCCCCGGGAAAAGACGTAATCTAGCAATCGCGGGGGGCATTGGGCAAGAAACTCTGTCGGAAAATGTGCCGGTTTAGGGGGGTGTTTATCATTTCAGCAGCTGCACGTGCGGTGCTAAATGTGTTAATTTCCCCACCTTGATTTGTTGCCCGCTAGGGATCGACCAGCGCGGTGGTCTGTCTGATCCATGCGTGGCAGAGTATCAGGGCACCATCATAGCCCCTGAGCAACCGCCTGTATATCGAGGAAATCATGTCACTGGAAAGATCCGATGTTGAAAAGATGGCCCATCTGGCCCGCCTTGCCGTGAGCGGAGACGAACTGGATGCGGTGACTGCGGATTTGTCGAATATCCTGCACCTGGTGGCACAGATGGAGGCGGCCGATACCGCCGGTGTGGAGCCGATGGCCCATCCGCTGCACATGGCGCAGCGTCTGCGGGAGGATGTGGTGACCGAGGAGAATCAGCGTGAGAAGTACCAGGCGATTGCGCCCCTGACCGAGGATGGGCTCTACCTGGTGCCGCGGGTGATCGAGTAGTTGCATCTTCCCTGGCACGGCCTGAACCGGGCAGACTGAACAATATTTATGGATAGAGTGCATGCATAACAAAAGTATTGCGGAACTGGCGCGTGGCCTGCGGGCGGGTGAATTCACCAGCGTGGAGTTGACCCGCGCCTATCTGGACCGGATCGCCAGCCACAACCCGATGCTCAACTGCCTGATCAGTGTCTGTGAAGAGGCTGCACTGCAGGAGGCGGAGTTGGCGGATCGGCGGATTCGTGCCGGTGATGGCGGCGCCTTGGTGGGCATCCCGATCGTGCACAAGGATATTTTCTGCACTGACGGGGTGAAGACCAGTTGTGGCTCGAAAATGCTCGACAACTTTATCGCCCCCTACGACGCCCACGTGGTGGCGCAGATGAAACAGGCCGGAGTGGTGATGCTGGGCAAGAGCAACATGGATGAGTTCGCCATGGGCTCATCCAACGAGAACAGCTTTTACGGGCCGGTGCACAATCCCTGGAAACAGGGCGCTGTTCCCGGCGGCTCTTCGGGCGGTTCAGCGGCCGCGGTGGCGGCCCGGCTCTGTGTGGCGGCCACCGGCACGGACACCGGCGGCTCGATCCGCCAGCCGGCGGCCTTTTGCGGCATCATCGGGCTGAAACCGACCTATGGCCGGGTGTCGCGTTACGGTATGATCGCCTTCGCCTCCTCGCTGGATCAGGGTGGGCCAATGACCCGCAGCGCCGAGGATGCGGCGGTCCTGCTGCAGGCGATGGCCGGTTTCGACAGCCGCGATTCCACCAGCGCCGAACAGCCGGTCCCCGATTATGTGGAAAGCCTGAATGATGATCTGAAAGGGTTGCGTATCGGCATACCCAAAGAGTATCTCGGTGAGGGGCTGGACGGGGCGGTCACGGACTCCATCCAGTTGGCGCTGGACGAGTATGTGCGTCTGGGGGCGGAGCTGGTGGAGATCAGTCTGCCCAACACCCGGCTGGGAATCCCCACCTATTATGTGGTGGCGCCGGCCGAGTGCTCTTCCAATCTGTCGCGCTTTGACGGGGTGCGCTACGGTTACCGCTGCAGCGAGCCGAAGGATCTGGAGGATCTCTACAAGCGCACCCGGGGCGAGGGTTTCGGCGCCGAGGTGAAGCGGCGCATCATGATCGGCACCTATGCCCTCTCGGCCGGTTACTACGATGCCTACTATCTGAAGGCGCAGAAGATCCGTCATCTGATCTCCGATGACTTCCGCGCCGCCTTTGAGCAGGTGGATGTGATCATGGGGCCGACCGCCCCGTCGACGGCCTTCGCCATCGGTGAAAAAGCGGCTGATCCGGTCACCATGTATCTTTCGGATATCTACACCATTGCGGCGAACCTGGCCGGACTGCCGGGCATGTCGATACCGGTGCGGCCGGTCGACGGTCTGCCGGTGGGGTTGCAGCTGATCGGCAACTATTTCCAGGAGGCGCGATTGCTCAACGTGGCCCACCAGTTGCAGCAGACAACCGACTGGCACAGCGCCATACCGGCCGGTTTTGAGTAACGAGACGGACTACAGAGACAGCATATGCAATGGGAAACCGTAATCGGGCTGGAGATCCATGCCCAGCTGGCGACCAGGTCAAAGATCTTTTCCGGGGCGTCCACCGCGTTTGGTTCAGAGCCGAATACCCAGGCCTGCGCCATCGATCTCGGCATGCCGGGGGTATTGCCGGTGCTGAACCGGGAGGCGGTGCGCATGGCCGTCACTTTCGGCCTGGCGATCCAGGCGGAGATCGGGCGTCGCTCGGTATTCGCGCGTAAAAACTATTTCTATCCCGATCTCCCCAAAGGCTACCAGATCAGCCAGTTCGAGTTGCCGATCGTAGGCAAGGGGAGTGTTGAGATTGCCCTGGAGGACGGTACGGTCAAGCCGGTGGGCGTGACCCGGGCCCATCTGGAGGAGGATGCGGGCAAGTCCCTGCACGAGGATTTCCACGGCATGACCGGTGTGGACCTGAACCGGGCCGGCACGCCGCTGCTGGAGATTGTCTCGGAACCGGACATGCGCTCCGCCAAAGAGGCGGTCGCTTATGCGAAAAAAATTCACCAGATCGTCCAGTATCTGGGGATCTGTGATGGCAACATGCAGGAGGGCTCCTTCCGCTGCGACGCGAATGTCTCGGTTCGGCCGGTGGGCGGGCCGCTGGGCACCCGTGCCGAGTTGAAGAACCTGAACTCCTTCCGTTTTCTCGAACGCGCCATCAATATCGAGGTAGAGCGGCAGATCGACCTGATCGAGGCCGGTGGCGCGGTGGTCCAGGAGACCCGGCTGTACGACGCCGACAAGGACGAGACCCGCTCCATGCGCTCCAAGGAGGAGGCCAACGACTACCGCTATTTCCCGGACCCCGATCTGCTGCCGGTGGAGGTGGAGGAGTCGCTGATCCTGGCGGTCAAGAATGCCATGCCTGAGCTGCCCGATACCAGGCGGGCCCGGTTCGCGCGTGATTATGGGCTGAGCGGCTATGACGCGGCGATACTCACGGCCAGCAAGGGGCTGGCGGACTATTTTGAACAGGTGGCCAAAGTGGCGGGTGACGCCAAACTGGCGGCCAACTGGGTGATGGGGGAGCTCTCGGGGGCCCTGAACAAGGCCGGCCTCTCCCTTGAGGCGAGTCCGGTGGGTGCCGAGGCGCTGGGCAGCATGCTGCTGCGCATCGTGGACAATACCCTCTCCGGCAAGATCGCCAAGCAGGTATTCGAGGCGATGTGGCGTGGCGAGGGAAGCGCCGACCAGATCATCGCCGCCAAGGGCTTGAAGCAGATTACCGACAGCGGGGCGATCGAGGCGGTGGTGGACGAGGTGCTGGCGGCCAATCCGGATCAGGTGGCCAATTACCGCAATGCTGATGCGGGCAAGCGTCCCAAGATGCTCGGTTTCTTTGTGGGTCAGGTGATGAAGCAGTCGAAAGGAAAGGCCAATCCGCAGCAGGTCAATGAACTGCTGCTGAAAAAGCTCTGACCGCTGTCTGGATTGCCGGGATGGGGACCGCGCGCAGCAGAGCAGAAAGGGCTAGCGCGATTTTTCGCTATGCTGAAAGATTGTCTCGATCAGATCGCCACGGCCGGCGCTCTCCTGGACCAGCGCTCTGGCCAGATGAACCAGCTTCTGGCTTTTAAAGCGGGCAAAGCGCCGGATGGCATCAAAGGCGCACTGCTCATCCGCGGCAAAGCGCTGCATGTAGATCCCCACCGCCACACTGATCTCCCGGTTGCGACTGATCGCATCACGCAACTCAGACTCCTTCTGCTGCAGTTGGCGTAACTCGGCCGAACGCTTCAGGGCGGCCTCGATGGCCGGTATCAGCTGCTGGGTGTTGAGCGGTTTGACCAGGTATCCCAGCGCCCCCTCCCGGGTGGCGGTTTCCACAATATCGCGATCGGCGTAGGCGCTGAGGAACAGGGTGCTGATACGGCCGTGCGATTTCAGTTGCCTGGCCGCCTCGATTCCGCTCATACCGGGCATGCGGATATCCAGGATGGCGAGATCGGGATATTGATGCAGTCCCAGGCTGACTGCCGCTTCGCCGTCCCGGGCCGAAAAAACCCGATAGCCCGCGTCACTCAGGCCGTGTGTAATGCTGGCGAGTGTCATTGGATCATCATCAGCAACCAGGATCTTGTTTTGTCTCATGGTGAGTTCTGGTCGATTCGCGGGTTAAGCCTCAAATGCATACTGGCTGCCTCTGGCCTGCGGTGCGGCACGGTTGTCAGTGCCGGCCATCTGCTATCGTGCGAGATTATAAAGTATGTAGCGGGGATGCCCAAATCCGCCTGTTGCGGGTGCTGTTGGACCGGCCGATCAGTGGGTGGATGATTCGGGTAAATTGGCCACCGCTACCGTGTAGGTGTTCCCCTGCTTGAGCTTCTTGTAATTGCCAAAAACCTCCATGAAGGCTTTCTGGATGAATTTGCGCAGGCCGCTGATGGTCACCACATAGAAGCGGGCACCCGGATTCATGCGCACCAGGGCGTCGTAAAAGTAGAGATAATAGAGCTCTTTACCGGTCTTGGCCGGCAGATTGGAGACGATCAGGTCAAAGCTGCGCTCGCCTATCTGGTCGAAGCCGTTGCTGAGGAAGATCTCGGTATTGGTGATGCCGTTGATGGCGGCATTTTTCTGGCTGTAGTCAATGGCGACAAAATCCTTGTCCACCAGCACGCTGGTGCCCCGTGGTGCAAGGCGGGCAAGCGTCAGGCCGAGCGGTCCGTAGCCACAACCCAGGTCGAGGGTATCGTCCGTTTCCCGCACCTCCAGGTGATCGAGCAGCAGTCGACTGCCTTCGTCGATCCCCTTCGGGGAGAAGAGTCCCCAGGTGGTGTGATAGGTCAGGGTCTCGCCCCGCAGGGTTTCGCTGAATACGATGTCCTTGCGCAGATTGTCCAGGTAGCGGCGGGTGTCGTCGGGTAGTTTTATACGGCTCATTGACTTTACGGCTGTTGTCCACAGGTTTTACAGGCGGGGTCTTTTTTCAGGATCAGGGTGCGCCACTGCATCTCCAGTGCATCCAGAACCAGGAGTCTGCCGATCAGCGGACTGCCTGCTCCGGTGAGGACCTTGATCGCCTCCAGGGCCTGTACGCTGCCGATGATCCCCACCAGCGGTGACAGGACGCCATTGGCGGAGCAGGTTCCATCCAGTTCGGCGGCGCTGCCATAGAGGCAGCGGTAGCAGGGCTCCCCCGGTCGGCCGGTGAAGACGGAGACCTGTCCCTCGGTGCGGATGGCCGCGCCGGAGACCAGCGGGACCTGGTGCCTGATGCAGGCTTCATTGACGGCAAAACGGGTGGTGAAGTTGTCGGTGCCGTCGATGGCCAGATCGGCCCGCCGGATCTCCCGTGCCAACGCCTCGCCTTCGAGCCGCGAAGAGACCGTTTCAATCCGGCATTCGGGATTGATCGCGCGTAGTGCCTGGCGGGCGGAATCCACCTTCAGTTGTCCGACGCTGCCGGTGGTGTGGATGATCTGGCGCTGCAGATTGGTCAGGTCGACGTGATCAAAATCCACCAGCACCAGCTCGCCGACACCGGCGGCTGCCAGATACATGGAGGCGGGTGAGCCGAGCCCCCCCAGTCCGAAAATCACTACCCGGGATTGCAGCAGTTTTTCCTGTCCTTCGATGCCGATGCTGGGCAGCATGATCTGTCGGCTGTAGCGGAGGAGTTGGTCGTCATTCATAGGTGGCGGGTCAATTCATCTCGGCTCAGGCTTGACCGGCATGGCAGTCCCCGCCTGTCCGGTCCCTGAAAAGGGTATTATCCGCTGTAGGTCCTGCTACAGATATTTTCGCCAGTGCTCGGGCCGGGGGTCGGAGCAGCCGTGGGTTCTGTTTTCGTAGCGGCTGATGAAAATCTTGCGTGTAGAGTTGTGATCGTCTTCACTGCATCCATTATTGGCGCGCTGGATCTCCTCGGTATAGTAATAAAGGGCGCGTGCGATCTTGTAGATCAGTTTGCTGCTGAGATGAAAGCCGCTATCGATCAGCGCGCTTTCAATGTGCTCCAGGGAAATTTTCAGGACGTGGTAACGCACCTTGAGCTGCAGATGGGTCTCTGCGTAGACCTCGATAATACCGTCGATCCCTTCCAATAGCTGGGCTGCCGAGCGTGCCTGCTCAGGGTCGGGGTGGAGCTCCGTGAAAACGATTTCCCGGAACTTGATGACGTCATTATCGCCTTTTTCCATAGTGATGATCCTAAACACTACTCAGAAATTATCAAGCGTTCCACGCACATTTCGACATGAATCTAAAGGTTATCCTGATTATCCACCAGACTCAGCCATGATCAGGTACGGGGCACCACCAAGATACCCAATGTAGGGTGGATAAGCGACAGCGCATCCACCGTGGCAACTGATGGGTATTTGCAATAACCCAGCATTCTCTATCATGCTTTTTTCATATATGGCTGAGTTAGATGGGTACTCAGTAAGGTTATTGTTTCAGTCGAAATTATCCCCATCATCCACTGGTCGCTTGCCTTTGGTCAACCGCTCTCTGTGCCCCAGATCCAGGTGGGTCGATATCTCCCGGTAGCCAGCCCGGGAAAAGAGCTGGCGAACGGCGGTCCCCTGTTCGGCGCCATGTTCCAGCAGCAGCCAACCCTCTGCCTGGAGGCGGCCCGGGGCCTGCTCGATCAGCTCCCGGATGTCACGAAGGCCGTCGGGCCCGGCCGTCAGGGCGGCCTGCGGTTCCCACGGCAGGCCCTCCTGACGCAGGTGGGGGTCGTCCTCGGCAATATAGGGGGGGTTGCTGAGAATCAGGTCATACCGCTCCCCGTGCTTCAGGGGAGCCAGCCAGGCACCCTGGCGTATTTCGATATGGTTGAATCCGAGCGTTTGAAAATTGGTTTCGGCGACGGCCAGGGCGGCGGCTGAAATATCAGTGGCGATCAGTCGCAGCCCTGGCCGTTCACTGGCAATGGCGGCCGCGATGGCGCCACTGCCGGTTCCCAGATCGGCGACGCTTGCGGTTTCCCGGTCCTCCAGCAGGCTCAGTGCGCACTCCACCAGCAGTTCGGTCTCCGGGCGCGGGATCAGCGTGTCCGGTGTCACCCGCAGGGGCAGGGACCAGAACTCCCGCTGCCCGGTGAGATAGGCGGCCGGTTCCCCCTGTTTGCGACGCTCAATCAGTGCCAGGAAGTCCCTCCATTGCCGGTCGCTCAGGGCTTGCTCGGGCCAGGCGTAGAGATGGCTGCGGGGGCGCTGCAGGAGGTGGGCCAGCAGTATCTGTACCTCCGGGAGGGGCAGGTGGGTTGTCTGCGTGGCCAGCTGAAGCGCCGCGGCAATGGAGAGCGATCTCTCGGCGGTCATGATTTTCCCGTCGCTCAGTGAGTCAGGGAGGTGAGCTGCTCTGCCTGGTGCTCGTGGGTCAGGGGGTCAATCACCTGGTCCAGCGCGCCGGCCATGATCTCGTCCAGCTTGTACAGTGTCAGATTGATGCGGTGGTCGGTGAGCCGGTTCTGCGGAAAATTGTAGGTTCTGATCCGCTCCGACCGGTCACCGCTGCCCACCTGCAGTTTGCGGGATTCGGCCTGTTCACTGGCCTGCTTCTGCTGGATTCCCGCCAGTAGCCTGGCCTGCAGCAGCGACAGCGCGCGCGCCTTGTTTTTATGTTGTGATCTTTCATCCTGGCACTCCACCACGATGCCGGTCGGCAGGTGGGTGATGCGCACGGCCGAGTCGGTTTGTTGACGTGCTGTCCGCCGGCGCCGGAGGCGCGAAAGGTGTCGATGCGCAGGTCGTTGCTGCTGATCTCCACATTGTCGATCTCGGCCGCTTCCGGCAGGATGGCCACGGTGCAGGCCGAGGTGTGCACCCGGCCTTGGGATTCGGTCTCGGGCACCCGCTGTACCCGGTGGGTGCCGGATTCGAATTTCAGTCGCGAGTAGACATTGCGGCCGGAGACCCGGCTTATCACCTCTTTATAACCACCCAGTTCCCCCGGTGTCTGGCTGATGGTCTCCGTCTGCCAGCCCATCTGTTCGGCATAACGCAGGTACATACGCAGCAGGTCGCCGGCGAACAGTGCCGCCTCTGCGCCGCCGGTGCCGGCACGCACTTCGAGAAAGATATTCCGGTCATCGTTGGGATCAGGGGGGATCAGCAGCAGCTGAAGTTGCGGCTCCAGCTGTTGCAGTTTCTGCTCGGTGTCAGACAGCTCTTCCCCGGCCAGATCGGCCATTTCCGGATCACTCAGCATCTCCCGGGCAGAAGCGATTTCCTGTTCCAGATCCTTGTAACGCCCAAAACACTCCACCACCGGTTCCAGCAGGGCGTACTCCTGGCCCAGTTCCCGGTATTGGTTCTGATTGTTCTGGACTTCCGGTTCTGCGAGGAGGGCGGTGATCTCTTCAAAACGTTCGGCAATCCGGTCCAGCTTGCTGCGTATGGATGTGTTCATGCGGCACATCCCTGTGCCGCACCCTTCGGGCAGCTTTGCTGTGCAAAACGGCTCTCCTGCGGTTTTGTCATGCGGCCTGCGCATCCCTGTGTCGCACCCTTCGGGCAGCTTTGCTGTGCAAAACGGCTCTCCTGCGGTTTTGTCATGCGGCCTGCGCATCCCTGTGTCGCACCCTTCGGGCAGCTTTGCTGTGCAAAACGGCTCTCCTGCGGT
>JACDJA010000147.1_pt1 | contig 95537 bp, 95 predicted proteins | sample 7449241 | NCBI WGS metagenome assembly JACDJA01 (sample SAMN14253289, study PRJNA609438) | sludge metagenome | isolation source: initial anaerobic sludge | collected 2018-12-20 | reverse complement strand
GCTGTCGAGTCGTTCTTCCTGCATGTCGATCACCATGTCCCGATGATCGACGGCCCGGACCTGCACCTACCGCTTCAGACTCATCTCATGTTGGAAACACCAGACCCCGTTCAGACTCATCTCATATTGGAAAAGACTCCACCTCGCCTGAGCCGGGCCGGCATGTTAAAATTGATGGTTTTCCCCGGGCCGCGACGACGGCCCGGCGGTTTTTTCCGATTGGATGGGGGGTTGGGTTCATGCAAGGGCTTCATCTGACAGCTGATCTGTACGACTGCCGTGCTGCTGGGGGTCTGATGACCGAAGCGAACGAACTGGCTGAATTATGTCGGCACCACACTACGGAGGTGGGGCTCACACTCGTCGACGAAAAATGGTTTCCGTTCCCGCCATACAACGGGCAGCCGGGCGGCGTCACCGGCATGCTGCTGCTGGCGGAATCACATCTGGCGATCCATACCTGGCCCGAGCGCAACGCCGTCACGCTGGACGTCTACGTCTGCAATTTCACCAGTGACAATTCGGCGAAGGCCGAAACCCTGCTGCGCGAACTCGTTGCCCGCTTCGATCCGGCGCGTACCGAAATCCATCACCTCGAACGCGGCAGCGAACAGCACCCTCCGGACGAGACCGTGCTCGAAACCTTCGACGATACGGCCGACGCCGTCTACGGCTTTCTCAGCAACGAGCGCGTGCTGACGCGCCGCAGCGAGCACCAGACGATCGAAGTCCTGCGCACGCCGCGCTTCGGCCTGACGCTGCGGATCGACGGCTACTTCATGACCTCCGAGCGCGACGAATTCTTCTACCATGAACCGCTGGTGCATCCCGCCGCGGTGGCGCACGGCGCCCCGCGCCAGGTGCTCATTGTCGGCGGAGGCGACGGCGGCGCCGCCGAGGAAGTCCTCAAGCATCGCAGCGTGGAGCGCGTCGTGCTCGCCGAGCTGGATGGCGAAGTGATCGAGGTCGCGAAGCAGCACTTCGAACAGGTGCATCGCGGTGCGTTCGACGACCCGCGGCTGGAAGTGCGCATCGGTGACGGACTGGCATACGTTGCCGAAACAGGCGACCGCTTCGACCTGATCCTGCTGGACCTGACGGATCCGGAAACGCCGGCCGGCTCGCTCTATACCGAAGCCTTCTTCCGCTCGGTGACGCGCGTCATGAATCCCGGTGCCGCGGTGGTGTTGCACCTGGGCTCCCCCGTTTTCGAGCCCGCACAGGTTCGCGACATCGTGACGCAACTGCGTCGCGTATTTACCCAGGTCCACTGCTACGGCCTGTACATCCCGCTCTACGGCACCTACTGGGGTTTCGCGGTGGCTTCGGATCGCCTGCGCCCGACGGCGATCGCGCCCGAGACCGTGCACGCGCGCGCGGCCACCCTCCCCGACCTGCAGTACTACAACGCGGACGTGCACCACGCCCTGTTCGCGCTGCCGAATTATTACCGGACGCTGGTCGCACCCATGGCATCCGAAACTCCCGCGGCGTGGCGCCACGTCGCCGCCGCGAACCGCTGACCCCATGCATGCCGCCTGCCGTGCCAACCCGCCGCACAACGCGCTGCGCGGCGGGTTGGGCCGCGCCTGATTCATCCTGCAACCCGTCCTCATGACGACCTTCGACGCGACGCGCATCGACGATCTTCGCATCAAGGCCGTGCGTCCGCTCATCACGCCCGCCCTGCTTCAGGAGCGCCTTCCCGCCGGCGAGCGCGCACGGCGGGTGGTGGACGCCGGGCGCGCTGCGATTGCACGGGTGCTGCACGGCGACGACGATCGCCTCATCGTGATCGCCGGCCCCTGCTCGATCCACGACCACGACCAGGCGCTCGAATACGCACGCCGGCTCGAGGCCCAGGCCGATGCGCTCGCGGACGACCTGGTGGTCCTGATGCGCGCGTATTTCGAAAAACCGCGCACCACGGTCGGCTGGAAGGGCTACATCAACGACCCGCGGCTGGACGGCAGCTTCGCCATCAACGAAGGCCTGGAAGGTGCACGCCGGCTGCTGCTCGAAGTGCTGGCGCTGGGCTTGCCCGTGGCGACCGAGTTCCTCGACCTGCTCAGCCCGCAATACATCAGCGACCTGGTGAGCTGGGGCGCAATCGGCGCGCGCACGACGGAAAGCCAGACGCACCGCCAACTGGCGTCGGGGCTGTCCTGCCCCGTGGGCTTCAAGAACGGCACCGATGGAAGCGTGCGCGTCGCGGCGGACGCGATCGTGGCCGCCCGTGCACCGCACGCTTTCATGGGTATGACCAAGATGGGGCAGGCGGCGGTCTTCGAGACGCGCGGCAACGACGACTGCCACGTCATCCTGCGCGGCGGGCGCCAACCCAACTACTCGGCGGCGGACATCGAAGCCGCGTGTGCCCTGCTGCGCAGCCACGGCGTACGCCCGCAGGTCATGATCGATCTGTCGCACGGCAACAGCGGCAAGGATGCACGGCGCCAGATCGACGTGGCGGCCGACGTTGCCGCGCAGATTGCCGGGGGCGATGTCCGCATCGCCGGCGTGATGATCGAAAGCCATCTGGAGGAAGGGCGCCAGGACATCATGCCTGGGCAGCTGCTGCGCCGCGGGGTATCGGTGACCGACGCCTGCATCGGTTTCGCGCAGACGGTACCGCTGCTGGAGCGCCTGGCGCACGCGGTACGCATGCGCCGGAGTTCATCTTCCATGCCGCACCCGGCGGCCACCCCGCGGGCGTGACGGCAGGCAGGCGTCCACTGTGCCGGCGGTCCCCTCAGCGCGCCGCCCGCCCGCGCCATGGCAGCATGCGCCGCAGGGTGTCGTCATGCATCACGTAATGGTGCAGCAACGCAGCCAGGGCATGCAGTCCGATCAGGAAGTAGCCGATGGTGCCGAGCGTCTCATGGATGCTTTCGATCTTTTTGCCCAGCACCCTGTCCGGTACCAGCAGGGCCGGCAACTCCACGCCGAAGAACGGTACCGGCTTGCCCTTTGCGCTCAGCATGAGCCAGCCGAGCAAGGGCATCGCGATCAGAAAGAGGTACAGTGCGAGATGCATCGCCGTCGCCAGAACGCGTTGCCAACGCGGCGGTTCCGGCACGATGGGCGGCGCACGAAAGACTCCGCGCACGGCGAGGCGCGGCAACACGAGGACGAATACCGTCAGGCCCAGCATCGCATGCCAGGCTTTCAGCGCTTCGCGCGGGTCGCTGCCCTTGGGATGGAGTTCACGCAGTTCGATCAGCGCATACACCGCGATCACGAGCAGCAGCGTCGACCAGTGTGCGCCGATGGAGAGAAAATGATAGCGTCTGCCGTTGCCGTGGGTGATCATGCATCTCCTGCGCGGGACGTGACAGGAACAGCAGCCACCGCGTCGCGGGCACGACCGTGCACCCATTCGACCCAGCCGCAAAGCAGCCCCTTTCACAGAACCACGGACGCGGTCCGGCGGCCCGTGTTCGAACGCGCACGATAGCATTCCGACCGGATTTTTTCGAGCCTGCGTCGCGCGACCATGCGGCGCAGTCCCCCGCACCGCCCGGTTTTGCACAGGATCCCGGCAGCCGAAGCGCGGCCGCATTACGGAGGCAATGGCGAAGAAATCGGGGGTTTTTCGGACTGGCAGGCAGCCAAAAATTTTTCTTGAACATAAGAATGATTCTCGATATCATTCTTTCATGTTTGCTGCCAGGACAACCGCTCCACGTCAGGCCACTGCCCCGCAGGAGATCGTGCACACCGCGGATTCTTCCACGGTGTGCCGGCCAAGAGGGTAAGGACTCCAAGCGTATCGGGCCTGGCGCGCCAGCGGCAGGCTCCTTGCCGACGACATGGACCGGCACGTCCCTGCGCACGGTTGCAGCCGGTCGATGGACGCTCCGGCTCCCGGCAGGCAGCGGGCAACGTTTTGCGTCCCTATCGAAAAAAGGAAAAAACCATGCGTGCATCGCACCTGCTGTCCGCCCTGGCGCTCATGCTGACGTCGATCCCCACCGCCTTCGCGGTGGAATATCCCATCGGTGCGCCACATCAGCGCCACGGCATGGAGATCGGCGGGGTCTACCTGCAACCCGTGGAGATGGAGTCGGTCGCGGGCCATACGATGCTGCCGACGTCCCAGGCGGACGTCCACCTCGAAGCCGACATTCGTGCACTTGCCAACAATCCGAACGGCTTCGCCGAGGGTGAATGGGTGCCCTACCTGCTGGTGAAATATGAAGTCTGCAAACAGGGCGGGGATTGCATACGTGGCGACTTCCTGCCCATGGTCGCCTCCGACGGCCCCCACTATGGCGACAACGTCAAGCTCATGGGACCGGGCAAGTATCGCGTCAAATTCACCATCCTGCCCCCCAACGACCCCGACAATCAGGCCGGCCACCACTTCCATCGCCACACCGACCGCCTGACCGGCGTACGTCCATGGTTCAAGGCCTTCGACGTGGAATGGACCTTCGCCTACGCGGGCATCGGCAAGCGCGGGGGATACTGAGATGCGCCGCTCCAGACCGCTGGCTTTGACACTGGCCCTGGCATTGCATTTCGGCCTGCCCGCCGAGGCCGCGGAAGTACCGCCGGAAATCACCCAGGTGCTGCAGGAGATGCAGGCGCGGCTCGCGCGCCTGGAGGCGCGCAATGCGGAGCTGGAGCGTCAGCTGTCCAATGCCGCCACAGCCGCCACACCGGACATCGAAACGCGCATCGAAGCGCTGGAGGCCGCGAATACCCAGCTCAGCGGCGCGATGGAAAGCGATCGCCTGTCGCAGGACGATCCGGAAATCGCCACGCGGCTCAAGGCGGTGGAGTTCCAGGCGCTCGGCATGCAGAAACAGGCCCGGACGATCGAGGCGCTCGAGGGCATTTCCGCCGGAGTGTCGTTCACGTCCGTCGCGCAGCGCGCCAATGCCGGCGCGACCTCCACGGGCAAGGCCGAGAGCCAGCTGTCCTGGCGCGGCGACGCGCAGATCAGCCTGCCGGGCGGCTCGCTGGGCACCAGCGAGGGCAGCCTGTTTTTCCATTTCCGCATGGGCCAGGGCAATGGCCTGGGAGATCTGAATCCCCAGTTTTCGGCACCCAATGCCACCGCTTTCCGGCTGGACGGCAAGTCCGATGACGCTTCGCCCATCCTCGCGCAGGCCTGGTATCAGCTCAACGTACCGCTCGATGAGCGGCCATTGGGCAGCAGCCGGGAGCAATTGAAGGTCAATTTCGGCAAACTGGATCCTTTCCTGTTCTTCGACCAGAACGCGGCCGCCGACGACGAAACGATCAAGTTCATGAACCTGGCTTTCGTCCACAATCCGCTGCTCGACGCGGGCGGGGCGGCGGGACTGGACAGCTACGGATTTTCGCCGGGTCTGCGCCTGGCGTATCAGAACACCACGCAAGCGCCGATCGGCTGGGGGGTTTCGCTGGGAATATTCGGCTCCGACAGCGGCGCGGCTTTCGACGACAGCCTGAAAAAGCCTTTTGCCATCCTGCAGGCCGAAACCGTGCAGCGCATGCTCGGCGGGCTGGAAGGCAACTACCGCGTTTATGCGTGGCGCAATGGACGCGCCATGGATTTCGCCGAAACGGAGCTGGAAGTCCAGAGCGGGTGGGGGGGTGTCGCTGGATCAGCGCGTCGGCGACGGCGTGACGCTCTTCGGCCGTTATGGCCAGACCATCTCGGGGCATCCCGGTTTCGATCGTGCCCTGACCCTGGGTGCCGAGTTCTCGGGCAACTACTGGGACCGCGGCGGCGACAGCCTGGGACTGGCGCTGGGCTGGCTGGCGGCCGCCGATGCCTACCGCCAGGAGAACCCCGATGCGAGCGGGCGCGAACAACTGGCCGAGCTGTACTACCGCTGGCGCGTCAACGGGCAGTTCGAGCTGAGTCCGGACTATCAGTTCGTTCGCCGGGCAGCTGCCGATGCGACGGTCTCCGATGCCCACATTGTCGGCCTGCGCGCGCAGCTGACGTTCTGAGGAGCAGCCGATGGGAGCACGCCTCGTCCGCCTGGCCATCGTCGGGCTTCTTGCGGGTAGCACACCCGCCCTGGCGGAGCTTCCGACCTACACCCTGGTCGGGCGCGATGGCCGGCTGATCCCGTCCGTGCTCGAGGTCCCGGCCGGGCAACGCTTCAAGATCATCATCCGCAACGAAGGCCGCGACGCCATCGAATTCGAGAGTCTGCGATTGCGCAAGGAAAAGGTGCTCGCACCGGGAGCGCAGTCCTTCGTCGTCATTGCTCCGCTCAAACCCGGCGAATACGATTTTTTCGACGAATTCCACCCCGATACCGGCAAAGGCCGCATCGTCGTGAAGTGAACGAACGAAGGAGACCATCCATGACCGAATTCCTGCTCGCCGGCGCACTCAGCCACCTTGTGCGCTACCAGCTGACCGGCTGCACCCATTCCGCGCACGTCGCCGCCCAGCTGCTCGACCAGCTCGCCGATCGGGCCGACGTCGACGGCGACACGCGCAGCCTGTGCGGGCACATGAGCACGGTACTGGAGACAACGGGAAACAGGGTGTGTCATGTGTGAGCACCATACGCTGAAGCGCAGCGTCGCCATGCTTGGGGAAAGCCTGCAGGGCATGCCCGTCCAGAACGGCATGGCCGAGGTACTGCGGGCCGCGACAAGCGCACGCGCGGAGAGCCGCCGTGCGCCCGCGGGACGGCGCAAGCTCTGGGAACTGGAGGAAAAATACCACTGCCCCGTGGTCGGCACCTGCTTCGACCTCGACGAACTGAAAAAACTGACCCGTCGCAATGGCTATACGGGCCAGCACCACGAGCCGTACGAACTGCATCTGGAGGCGGTGTCCCTGAGCATGAGCCGCAATCCCGCGTCGGAGTTCATGCACAGGCGGCTGGAAAAAAAATACGCCATGCAGATTCGCGCCTTCGATCCGGCCAGGACGGACGCCGACATTCTGCAACTATGGAAGCAGCACCTGCGGCGCGGCGAGGTGGCCGGAGCCGTATGGGCGGCATTGACGCACCGGGCGGCGGGCAGCACAACCCGACACGCCGTCTATGCCGACCTGCACATGCTGTCGCACCAGGTCGGCGCCGGGCAGGCCGCGGATCTGCGCCGCCAGCAATGGCTGGAGCACGAACTGGCGGAGGCGCGGGCCCAGGCCGCGCGCGAAGCGGCTCGCCACGCGCGTGAACGGCTCTGGGCGAACGAGCGCATGCAGGCGCTGCAGGCAGCCGTCGCCACAGCCACCCTGCGCGCCGACAGCGAACTGCGCGCCCGGCTCAAGGCGCTCGAATCGGATGCGGCATTGGCCGACAAGGACCGTCGCCTGCAGGCGCTGGACGACGAGCTTGCGCATCTGCGCAAGGTGGCCGCACAAGTGGCCCGCCTCGAAACGGAAAATACCCGTCTTCTGCGCGAATACGACGAAATCCGCGGCGAACGCGATGCACTCGAACGCCTGTGGACCGACGAGGCTGCCGCTCCAGCCTGTGGCGCGACCTGCCGCGCCTGCCCGGGCCAGCTTGCCGGCCGCTGCGTCCTCTGCGTCGGAGGCCGCACACCGCTTCTGCAGCAATATCGAAAACTGGCGGAGAGGCTGGGCATACGTCTGATTCATCACGATGGAGGGCGTGAGGAAGCGCTGTCACGGCTGCCCCACCTGCTGTCGGCTTCCGATGCCGTCATCTGCCCCACCGATTGCGTCAGCCACCCGGCCTACTATCAACTCAAGAAGCACTGCAAGCAAGCCGGCAAGCCATGTGTGCTGGTGAACCGTTCCGGTGTCGCAAGCTTTGCCGCAGCCCTCACCCGCCTGGCCGAGGGCGAAGGGCAAACCGAAGGGGTCTGAACATGGGCAATGCCGCATTCATCGTCTGGCGCGAGACCATCGAAGCGATGCTGGTCGTCGGCATTCTGCACGGCTGGCTTGCGGCCCAGTCGGGCCTGGTCGCCGCGGCGCGCCGCCGCGCCACGCTCTGGCTGTGGGGTGGCGTAGGCGCCGGGCTCGGCCTCGCCGCCCTGCTCGCCCTCGCCTTGCTGGGCCTGTCGGTATGGGCCGACGACACGACGCTCGAGTGGTTTCAGGCCTGGATGCCGCTCGTCGCCGCAGTGCTGATTTTCCAGATGGTGGCATGGATGCGCCATCACGGCGCGGGATTGAAGAAGGAGCTGGAATCCGGGATGTCGGCCGCGGCCGAACGCGCCCACTGGGCCGGCATGGCACTTCTCGCCGCCATCGCCGTGGGTCGCGAGGGTGCGGAAACGGTCATTTTTCTCTACGGCGCGGCAGGCAGCGATTCCGCCGCGCATCTGCTGGCCGGTGGCATGCTTGGGTTTTTCCTCGCCCTGCTCGCCTACGGCGTATTGGTCCGCGGCGCGCACTGGTTTTCCTGGCGCGTGTTCTTCCGCCTCACCGAGATTCTGCTGTTGCTTCTGGGCGGCGCGCTGCTGGTGACCGGCATCGACAAGTTGATCGGCCTCGAGGCCCTGCCGGCGCTGGCCGACCCGCTGTGGGACGCGAGCGCGGTGCTCGATGACAGCGGCCGGATCGGCGGCCTTTTCGCCGCGTTTACCGGCTGGCGCAGCCTGCCGACCGGCATGAGTTACCTGGCGCTGGGCGCGTGGTGGGCGCTGGCGTTCATGTGGATCCTGCGTGCAAGACCCGCAGGAGCAAAGCGATGAGCGCGCAGGAATTGTCGCCGTCCCACCGCACGGACCGTGCGCATGCCGATCCCACCGCGCCGGAAGCGTGCGCCACCGTCGGCAGCGCCGGACGGAAACAGGGTGCGCTCGCCCGTCTGGGGCTCTGGATGCGCCGGAACCGCAGCCTCATCCTCGCCGCCCAATGGGGCGTGGTGATCTTCTACGGCTTCGTGGTGATCGTCCCGGCCTTCCTGCCCTTGCCGGGGGAAGCCGATCACATTCTGGACAATCTCACCCGTTTCGCGCAGTTCCTGTTCTGGGGCATCTGGTGGCCGTTCGTCATTCTCTCGGTCATGACCATGGGGCGCGCCTGGTGCGGGCTTTTCTGTCCGGAAGGCGCGCTGACCGAATTCGTCTCGCGCTGGAGCCTGAACCGCCACATTCCGCGTTGGCTGAAGTGGGCGGGCTGGCCGTTTGTCGCCTTCGTTCTGACCACGCTTTTCGGACAGATGGTCAGCGTCTACGAATATCCGAAACCGGCACTGCTGATACTCGGAGGCTCGACCATCGGCGCCATCGTCATCGGCCTGCTCTACGGCCGCAACAAGCGCGTGTGGTGCCGGCACCTATGCCCGGTATCGGGAGTCTTCGGTCTGCTGGCCAAAATCGCGCCGGTGCACTTCGCTGTCGATCGCGCCGCATGGGACGCCCCCACTCATCCACGGAGCGCTCCGGTGAACTGTGCGCCGCTCATCGACATTCGCCGCATGCAAAGTGCGTCCGCCTGTCACGCGTGCGGGCGCTGCGCGGGCCAGCGCGACGCGGTGGCGTTGAGCTGGCGCTCGCCCGAAGCGGAAATCCTGTCTTTGCGTCCGGGGCCGTCCACGGAGCCGCAGGGCGACACCAGCGAAACCTGGCTCGCGCGCCTGCTGATCTTCGGCATGCTGGGCGTGGCGCTGGGCGCGTTCCAGTGGACGGTCTCGCCGTGGTTCGTGCTCGCCAAGCAGTCGTTGGCGACGTGGCTCATCGAGCGGGAGATCTGGTGGCCGCTGGATAGCGTCGGCCACTGGTGGCTGTTCACCGATTACCCGGAGATGAACGACGCCTTCACCTGGCTGGACGGCGGCATGCTGCTGGGCTACATGCTGGCGACCACCCTCATCGTCGGCGGCTGGATCTGGCTCTGCCTGCGCGTCGCCGCGCATTTTTCCGGCCTGCCATGGAGCCGGCTGGCGATGGTGCTGATTCCACTGGGCGGCATCAGCGTATTCGTCGGGCTGTCACATCTCACGACCGGCCAGCTGTTCCAGGAAAACATCGTCCTGAGCTGGGCAAATCCGCTGCGCATGACGCTTCTTACAGTCGCCGGACTGTGGTCGCTCACGCTTGCCTGGCGGCTTGGCCGCTGGCCGGCCGCACTCGGCACCGCATGTGCTGCCGCGCTGCCATTGTGGGCCTGGTTTCAACAATTCTACGTCTGGTAAGCCCTCATGAAGCAAAGCGCTCCTGCGTCAGTCATCGAATCGCCCCCGTCCCCCGAGCCGCCGCGCATGCGCAGCGAAGACCTGTTCGTCGGCACCCGGGTGGTGATCATCGTTCACGGCACCCGGGAATACCAGTTGCGCATCACCAGTTCCAACAAGCTGATCCTCACTGCGTGAGCGCGCGATGCTTTCAGTCATTCCATGGCCGTTCAGGGCGTATCGAAAGCTCCGTTGGACGGCCCGCTCGTGGCGTCGGAATCAACATGCCCTCGAGCTTCCCAACGTTTCCGGGCTCGTCCTTCCCGCGTCGCCGCCCCGCACGGGTTCGCGCACGCCTCCGGCAAGAAAACAGGTGCGGCGTGACGAGCCGATCGCAGGTTTCAGAATCATGAGTTTCAGCAACTATGCACGCCCCCGCCTCGAATGGCACACCCTGGCCGGCATCGTCGTCCTGCACGGCCTGCTTGTCTTCGTCATGCTGCGCAGCGCACCGGTTGCACCGACGCTGATGCTCGAGCGTCCGCTCGTGGTCAGCCTGATCGAAGCGCCGAGGCCGGAGCCGGTCGTCGAGCCGCCCCCTCCCCCACCGCCTCCGGCGCCGGTGCCGCCGGTACCACGCACGGTGCCGCCTCCCGCGCCGCCCATCCTGGCGGCGCCTGCTCCAACGCCACAAGAGGCGGACATTCCTGTCGTGCCTGAACCGCTCGAGCCCCCCACGCCCGTCGTCGAACCGATCCCGGAACCGGCACCGGTGCCGGTTCCGGTGCCCAGCGTGGCACCCGCTCCGGCGCCGCGCACCCCGGCCGCAGTCGTGGTGCCCACGCCGCCGGCGGTACAGCCGCCGCGCTTCGACGCCGACTACCTGCGCAATCCGGCGCCGTCCTATCCCTCGCTGTCGCGCCGCCTGGGTGAACAAGGCCAGGTGTTGCTACGCGTCTACGTCGAACCCGACGGCAACGCATCGCGCGTCGAACTGAAAGCCAGCAGCGGTTATCCGCGCCTGGATTCCGCGGCCATGACCGCCGTGCACAAATGGCGCTTCGTCCCCGCCCGCCTGGGCGACACCGCGACCGGAGCCTGGGTCGTCGTTCCGATTTCTTTTTCCGTGAGGAGTTGAACATGCAAGAAAACCTGGGCTTCGCCCACTTCCTGGGGCATACCGACTCGCTCGGCATGTTTCTGCTGGTCGTGCTCGCCTTGATGTCGATCGCCACCTGGTATCTCATCGTCGCCAAATCCGTCAAGCAATGGAGCACACGGCGCCATGCCCGTGCCTTTCTCGACCGCTTCTGGAACGCGGCAAGCCTGGAAGAAGTGGCCACCCATCTGCGCGAGCAGGGTGTGGGCGACCCTTTCTCGCATCTGACCCATCATGGCCTGCGGGCCGCGGAACAGCACCGCAGCCGGGGCGCGCAACGCCTGGTTGAAGCCGGCTCGGCCGACGAATTCCTCACGCGCGCCCTGCGCCGCGCCATCGAGCAGGATACCGCGCGCCTTGAATACGGCCACACCGTCCTCGCCTCCGTTGCCTCATCCGCGCCTTTCGTCGGCCTGTTCGGTACGGTCTGGGGGATTTACCACGCCCTGCTGAACATCGGCATGAGCGGCCAGGGCAGCCTCGAGCAGGTGGCGGGTCCGGTTGGCGAAGCGCTGATCATGACGGGGCTCGGTCTTGCAGTCGCAATTCCGGCCGTTCTTGCCTACAACGCCTTCACGCGCAACAACCGCCTTCTGCTTGCCGAACTCGACGGTTTTGCCCACGACTTCTTCGCGTTCATGGCCACCGGCAGCCGCGCCGAGGGTCGGGACGCGGCAACGCAGCCCATGGTGAGGGTGGCGTGATGGCTTTCGGCGGATTCTCTTCCAATGCGAACAGCCAGCCTGTGGCAGAGATCAACATGATCCCGATGATCGACGTCATGCTGGTGCTGCTGGTGATTTTCATCATCGCAGCACCGCTCATGACGCACGCGGTGAAGGTCGAACTGCCGCGTGCCGCAAGCCAGGTCGATGCATCGCCGCAGGAACCGGTGCGTATCGCCATCGGCTCCGACGGGGAAATCAGCTGGGACGGCGAGCCGATTTCCCGTGCCGAGCTTACGGCGCATTTGAGTGAGGCTGCGGCGCGCTCACCCCAGCCCGAGCTGCACATCCTGGCCGACCAGTCCGGACCCTACCGCCACATCGCCGAAATCATGGCCGAGACCAGCCGTCTGGGCCTGACGCGCATCGGCTTTGTTACCGATCCACGCCCCGCTCATTGATTTTCACCCGCTAGATACCCATTGACGCCAGCCAGCGCCCGATGCCAGCCAGCTTCTTCTCACCAACCATTCCAAAGTACATCAGCAAGGAGCTGCAAATGTCGCGCCAGAAGAAAAATCATCACGCCCAAAAACACAGGGCGGCACACCCGCATCGTGCCGATCGGGCGAACGGACCGGGGCTGTCGCCCCTTGCTGCCCTGATCATGGCGAGCGTGTCGCTGTCGGCATTCGCTGACGACGCGTCGCGCACGGCTACGGGCGAGCAGGTCCTGTCGACCGTCACCGTCGAAACCAACGCCGAGGCGCAGGCGGATGGCTATCGCGCCAGCGCCACACGAGTCGGCAAGACCCTGCAGGATCCGCACGACATCCCGCAGGCGATTACCACCATCACCAACAAGCTGATGGAGGAACAGCAGGTGGGCAGCCTGCGCGAAGCCATGCGCAACGTCTCCGGCGTCACCTTCAACGCCGCCGAGGGCGGCCGTTCGGGAGACAACATGATGCTCAGGGGGTTCTATACCTTCGGCGACATGTATCTCGACGGCATCCGCGATACCGCACAGTACGACCGCGAAACCTTCAACCTGGAGCAGATCGACGTCCTGCGCGGCGCCGGCGCCATGCTCTTCGGCCGCGGCCAGGCCGGCGGCGTGATCAACATGGTGAGCAAGGTTCCCCTGCTGGCCGACAAGAACAAGGTGAGCTTGAGCGGCGGTACGCGCGACTACCTGGAAGGTACTGCTGACTTCAACAAGCGCCTCGGCGAGAGCACCGCGCTGCGCATCAACCTCATGCATCGGGAAGACGGCAGTTGGCGCGCCAACCCGAGTACCGGCGCAGAGCCGGAAATCAAGCGCCAGGGTCTCGCCTTCAGCCTGGGGACCGGCCTGCGCACCAATGACGAATTCATCTTGAGTCACGTGCTCACGACGACGGATGACATCCTCGATTACGGCATCAGCTTCGACGGCGCCACCCGTCGTCCCGGCAAGATCCTTCCGTCCAGCTATTTCTGGGGCACGGATAGCAATTTCGACGAAAGCGACACCAACATCACCACCGCCACCTACACCCACCGCTTCTCGCCGGTGAGCGAATGGCGCACGCAGCTGAGGTATGCCGATTACGAACGCAGCTACTGGGCGACGAAACCGAACCTCACCACGCCGCCGAACCCGCAAGCCACCGTCGGCGGTCCCGCGACGCGGGCCATGGATTACGAGACGCTTACCCTGCAGTCCGACTACAGCAACAAGTTCAGGGCGTGGGACATGAATCACGAACTGCTGCTCGGCGTCGAATATCTGCGTGAAGACAGCTTCCGCAAGGGTCTGCAGAACTTCGGCGGCACCACCGTGGACAACCCGCCCGACTACAGGCCCTATCAGGTGGCGATCGCCGGTGCCGCGACGAAATTCACGTCCGATTCCTATGCCATCTACGTCCAGGATACGGTCGAATTCGTGCCGCAGTGGAAGGCGACGCTCGGAATGCGCCGGGACGAGATGGACGCGGACTATTCCAGCGTGACCTCCCCCAACCTGAAATACGGTGAATGGAGCACCCGTGCCGCCCTGTCCTATCACCCCTCCGACGAAACCCACTATTACCTGGGCTATTCCGACTCCTTCAGCCCCACGGCGGACCTCTATCAGCTCACCGTGGCGCCGTTGCCGGCGGAGCGTTCCAAGGTATACGAACTCGGTGCCAAGTGGCTGCTGCTCGAAGGCGATCTGGCCCTGCGCACCGCGCTTTACCGGGCCGAGAAGGAATGGGAACGCAACACCGACCTCGAAGCCACCGCATCCATCCTGACCAAGAAACGGCGCACCGACGGCCTGGAGCTGGAAGCTGCCGGCCGGGTGAGCGAGAACTGGGAAATCTTTGCCGGCGTGGCGCTGATGGACGCCACGATCCTGGAAGTCGCCGAGAACGTCAACGCCACGACCGGCCTGATCACCCAGGCCAACCCGGACTACCAGGGCAAGCGGGCGCGCAACACCCCCAAGTACACCTTCAACCTGTGGAGCACCTACAAGCTGGGCGGCGGCTGGAAACTCGGCGGCGGCGTCGAGGCCAAGGGTGACCGCTACGCCTACAACCCGAGCGGTACCGGCGCCATTCCCACCCTGCCCGGCGGCACGTCCTTCCATCCCAACACGGTACCGTCCTACACGCGCTGGGATGCGATGCTGGCCTACGAGCAGAAGACCTGGGCGCTGCGCCTGAACGTGCAGAACCTGTTCGACAAGCTGTACTTCGATTCGCTCTACGACAATGGCGGATTCACCGTCCCGGGCACCAAGCGCAAGGGCACGCTGACCGCCGAATACAAGTTCTGACCAGGACCGGAAAGGAAACGACCATGAATAGACGAGACGTTCTGCGCATACTCCCGGGTTTGGGCGCGCTGGCTGCATTGCCGCGCATGAGCCTGGCCGCCGAATCCCACCAGGCCACCATCGGTGCCGCCTGGCGCGGACCGAACAAGGGAGACCCGTACTTCGCCGGTGAACTGGCCGCCGACTGGACGACCCAGAAGCAGGCCATTCGCTACGCCGTGCCGCTCCCCGGCCGGGCCCACGACGTGCTCGCCGAGCCCGAAGGCGGCCTTCTGGTCGTCGCGTACCGTTTCGGCGACTGGCTACTGCGCTGCGACAGCCGGGGCAAGGTCACCCAGCGCATTTCGATGAAGGATGAAGGCGACCGCCGCTGTGCCGGACACGCGGTCTACGCACCGGACCGCTCGGTGCTCTATACCACCGAGACCGACATCCGCACCGGCCGCGGCTGGATCGGCGTACGCGATCCGCGCAGCCTGAAGAAAATCGGCGAATGGGAAACCCACGGTCAGGATCCCCACGAGGTGGAGGTCGACCATGACGGCAGCCTGCTGGTCGCCAACGGCGGGGTGCCGCGGCGTCCCGAGGACGACAGCAAGCTCAGCCTGGACAACATGGACTCCTCACTCGTCAGGCTGGACGGCCACGACGGCCGCGTGCTGGGGCAGTGGCGGCTGAAGGACTCGCGCCTCTCGCTGCGCCACATGGCATGGAATCGCCCGGCCGGCGAAGCCGGTGCGCTACTCGGCCTCGCCCTGCAGGCCGAACATCCCTCCGCGGCCAGTCGCCGCGCAGCGCCGGTACTCGCCGTTTTCGATGGCAAGGCCCTCACCCTGCCCACGTCCATCGGCGACGGAGCCGGCTATTGCGGCAACATCGCCCCGGCCCACCGCGGAGGCTTCGCGCTCACCAGCATTGCCAACAAGGCATTGCTCTGGCATCCCGGCATTCCGGAGAAAATGCAGACGATCGTCGAAATGGACGAAGCCTATGCGCTCACGCCCTGGCATGGCCCAGGCAAGGGCGGCGGCACGCTGGTGGCGGCGGCGGTTGGCCTGGTACGCTGGCATCCCGAGGCGGCAGCCCAGATCCTGCCCTGGCCGCAGCCGATGGCCGTGGACAACCACTGGATACTGACCAGCGAAGCCTGAGTGCGGACGAAATGATTACGGGCATGCAGAAAGGCTTCGGCTGGATCATGGCGGATCCGCTCTGGCGCACGGCGCGACTCGTTGCGCTGACGACGACGCTCGCGCTCGTCGCGGCACTGTTCCTCGCGCCCGCCGCGGCGCTGACCGTGCTCTGGGATGTGGCCATCCCGGTGCTGCCCGCGATCTTTCTCGTCAACCCGAAGCTGTGGCGGAACATATGTCCACTCGCCACCTTCAACATGATGTTCCAGGGGCGTCTCGCTGCGCGGGGGCGGCCCGGGCAGATGCTGCCCGGCGCAGGCCTGGCGGGGATCGTTCTGCTCGGACTCATGGTCCCGGCACGGCGCTTCCTGTTCAACGAGAACGGGCCCGCGCTGGCCGTCACGATCCTCGCGGTGGCGGCGCTCGCCTTGCTGCTTGGTGCCCGGTTCGGGCGCAAGGCGGGATTCTGCAACTCGATATGCCCGGTGCTTCCCGTGGAGCGGCTCTACGGACAGAACCCGCTGCTGCCTGCGGGGAACGCATACTGCTCATCCTGCAGCCGATGTGTCAGCCAGGGCTGCATCGATCTCGCACCCGGAAAATCGATTGCGCAGACCCTGGGTACGGCGCAACTCTCCCATGCCTGGCTGCAGACCGGTTTCGGTGCGTTCGCGGCCGGCTTCCCCGGCTTCGTGCTGGGTTACTACCTTACCGCCAACGGTCCGCTCGCCACCGCCGGGGACGTCTATCTGACCATCGGCGGCTGGACCGTGCTCAGCTACCTGCTGACGCAACTTGCCGTACGCAGCTTCGATCCGGGCGCCATGACGGCCATCCGCGTGCTGGGTGCGCTGGCGATCGGTATCTACTACTGGTTCGTCGCCGCGGTGGTGACCGATCATCTCGGGCTCGTCGATGGCACGACCGGCGCGGTTCGAGTGATTGCCCTGTCGCTGCTCGGCATGTGGTTCTGGCGCGCGCGGCATCATTCCGGCGCGCATGCGGCATGAGCGCAAGCCCTCCGTGGGATGACGCAGACGCAGCAACGGCCTCGCAAGTCCGGCAAACACGCCGTTCGCCTGGTCCCGCGTGACGGGCGGCCCGCTGCCGATGGAATCGGCGATACGGCATAAAAACAATTGACAATCATTCTCATTGGCAATAAAGTACGGTCATCGGATTCTGAAGGAGCGTTTCCTCATGTACGTCTGCGTCTGCCAAGCCGTCACCGATCGACAGGTACGCGAAGCCGTGCACAGCGGCGTCCAATCGATGCGCGGCCTGCGTCAGCACCTCGGGGTCGCCTCGGAGTGCGGGAAATGCGCCCGCTGTGCGCACGGCATTCTCAAGGAATGCCGGGCATCCTGCCAGAACGCTCTTGCAGAGACCGACGCCGCCTGCGCCTGACGTCCCGTTGTCCACGTGGGTTGCGCGACCACGCCTGATTTTGCGGTAGACTGCCCTTTTTCAGCGCGACATCGGACATCCACTGAAGCAAGGAGACGGGCATGAAAGGCGACAAGAAAGTCATCCAGCTGCTGAACAAGGCACTGACACTCGAACTCACGGCAATAAACCAGTATTTCCTCCACGCCCGCATGTACAAGAACTGGGGCCTGCATGCGCTGGGCAAGCACGAATATGAAGAATCCATCGAGGAAATGCACCACGCCGACAAGCTGATCGAACGCATTCTGTTCCTGGAAGGCCTGCCCAATCTGCAGGATCTGGGCAAGCTGATGATCGGCGAAAACGTGCCGGAATGCCTGGCCTGCGACCTGAAGCTGGAGCATAACGGCCATGCCCTCTACGTCGACGCCATCGCTCACTGCGAATCGGTGAAGGACTACGTCTCCCGGGACATCCTGCAGGAAATCCAGAGGGATACCGAGGATCACATCGACTATCTCGAAACCCAGATCGAGCTCCTGGAAAAAGTGGGCCTGCAAAATTACCTGCAGACGGCGATGGGTGGGCTGGAAAACTGACGCGGACCGCGTGACGGCCCGGCACACCTCGCCTCGGGCCGCATTGCAAACCTTGCGCGTCGGTCACGCGCGTACGTTCGGCCCCAATGGCGAGCTCAGCGCGATCGACAAGCAAACCGTCACCCGGCCCCTGTGGCTGGACCACCGCGGCTTCATCGGCGATGAACAGGGCGACCTGCGGCATCACGGTGGACCGGAGAAGGCGGTGCACCACTACGCCGCCGAACATTACGCCGCGTGGCGCCAGGAACTGCCGCCCTCGTCCGTTCTGCACCTGCGGCCCGGAGCCTTCGGCGAGAACGTGTCGACGCTGGGGCTGACCGAAGCAAGCGTCTGCGTCGGCGACGTGTTCCGCCTCGGCGGCGCCGTGGTGCAGGTGTCGCAGGCGCGCCAGCCCTGCTGGAAGCTCAACCTGCGCTTCGCCCTGTCCGACATGGGCATGCGCGTGCAGCGCAGCGGTCGTACCGGCTGGTATTATCGTGTTCTCGGGACCGGCACGGTGACGCCCGACGACGCATTCAGCCTGATCGAGCGCCCCTGTCCGGAGTGGCCGCTGGCGCGGGTGCTGCATTTCTTCTTCGCCGATCCGCTCGACCGCGAGGCGCTGCAAGCCATCGCGGCGCTGAGCGAGCTGGCGCCATCGTGGAGGGAACTGGCGGCGCGGCGCCTGGCAACGGGCCAGATAGAATCCTGGCACGGACGCTTGACCACGCCGCCAAAAAGGACGTGACGCCCGCGCCGGGGCGCGGCCGCGTGCTCGAGCGAGGATCTGCGCGCACGGCGACCGCGGTTTCCCCCAGGCATGCCGCGTGCGCGCCACCGCGTCCCGCGCCCGCGCTCCGCAACCGGATTTCTCGCAGGCATCGACCCGCATCGGCATAATCGCCGACCAGCCCCGCGCTGCCGGCAAGCGCACGGACGCTCACCCGCCGCCACACGGTCCCCTTCCCGCCTACAGCGTGCGTGACACCCAGCGCATCGTGTCGTCTTCCGGATGGGGCTCGACGCGAAAGCCGAGTGCCCGCACCAGCGCAAGCATCGGCCGGTTGGCGTCGAGGACCTCCCCCGCCATCGTTTCCACTCCGTGGGCGCGCGCCACGTCCATGAGCACGCCCATGAGCTTGTGGCCGATCCCCTGCTTCTGCCAGGTATCGCCAACGACGAGCGCGAATTCGCACGACTTGCCACCCGGGTCGATCGCATAGCGCGCCACGCCGAGCTCGACGTCGCGACCGTCGATTTTCGCCTGCACGATGAGCGCCATTTCGCGCGCGTAGTCGATCTGCGTCAGCCGCGCAAGCATCGTCGGCGAAAGCTCGTTCATCGCATCCATGAAGCGGTAATAGCGGCTTTCCTCCGACAGTCCGCGCACGAAATCCTGCGTCAGGCCGGCATCTTCCGGACGGATGGGGCGGATCACCACGTCGAGCCCGCTCGGCAGTTGCCAGTGCATCACCCGATGCGCGGGATAGGGGTGGATCGCCATGTGCGCATACCGGTCGGCGGACGGCGCACGCGGCGCGATGATGATGCGCGCATCGAGCGCGAATGCGCCGTGTTCGTCGACCAGCAGCGGATTGATGTCGAGCTCGGCGAGCCAGGGCAGTTCGCACACCATCTCCGACAGGCGAAGCAGTATATTTTCCAGCGCATCCATGTCGGCCGGCGGACGGTTGCGGAATGCACCCAGCAAGGTGGCGACGCGGGTGCGGCCAACCAGATCCCGCGCCAGGAAGCGGTTGAGCGGCGGCAGCGTCACGGCTCGATCGCGGAAGGCTTCGACGTCGACACCGCCGGCGCCGAACACGATCACCGGCCCCAGCACCGCATCGCAGGTCATGCCGAGCAGCACCTCGCGCGCGTGCGGCCGCTTCACCATCGGCTCGACCACGATGCCATCCAGCGTGGCGTCGGGACGCACGCGGCGCACGTCGGCAAGCATCTCGCCGAAGGCCGCGCGCACCGCCTGCCCGCTCGACAGCCCCAGGCGCACGCCATTGACCTCGGACTTGTGCGTGATGTCGGGCGAGTTGATCTTCAGCACCACGGGGAATCCGATCTGCTGCGCCATCAGCATCGCTTCCATCGGATCCCGCGCGACCATCGCCCGCGCGACGGGGATATGGAACGCCGACAGCAGCGCCTTCGACTCGACTTCGCTGAGCAGGCGGCGACCGTGCGCAAGCGCGTTCTCGATGATCAGGCGTGCACCCTCGAGGTCCGGATCGGCCTGCTGCGACAGCGGTTCCGGCGTCTGCTGCAGTTGGCGCTGGTTCTCGTAAAAGGCGGAAAGAAAGGAAAACACCTCGACCGCCGGTTCCGGCGTGGTGAAATAGGGAATGCCTTCCCGCTTGAACACGTGGCGCCCTTCGCGCACCTGGTCCTCGCCCATCCAGCACGCCAGCACCGGCTTGGACGACGTACGCGCCACGTCGACGACGGCCTGCGCGACCGTGGTCGGCTGCGTCATGGCCTGCGGCGTGAGCATCACCAGCACGCCATCCACACCGGGATCGGCGAGACTCGCTTGCAGCGCCACGCGATAACGCTCGGCCGTGGCGTCACCGATGATGTCGACCGGGTTGCCGCGCGACCATGTGGCCGGCAGATGGCGGTCGAGGGCGGCGATCGTGGCGGGGGCGAGGTCCGCCATGGCCACGTCGAGGTCGACGGCGAGGTCGGTCGCCATCACGCCGGGACCGCCGCCGTTGGTGACGATGGCGAGACGCTTGCCGCTCGGCTGGATGCGCAGCGCAAGCGCACGCGCCGACGCGAACAGCTGCAGGATCGTGTTCACCCGCACCACGCCGGCGCGCCGCACCAGCGCATCGAACACCGCGTCGGAACCGACCAGCGCGCCGGTATGCGATTGCACCGCCTTCGAACCCGCCTCGTGGCGGCCCACCTTGACCAGCACGACGGGCTTGTAGCGCGCGGTGGCGCGCAGTGCGCTCATGAAGCGCCGTGCGTCGCGGATGCCTTCTATGTAGAGCAGGATGCCGCGCGTCGCCGTGTCGTAGGCGAGATAGTCGAGAATCTCGCCGAAGTCGAGATCGGCCGACGCACCCGTCGAAATCACGCTGGAAAAACCGATGCCGTTGGATTCGGCCCAGTCCAGCATGGCCGTGCACAAGGCCCCCGATTGCGACACCAGGGCGAGTTCGCCGGCGTGCGCGGCACCCCGGCTGAAGGTGGCATTGAGCCCGATCGCCGGCCGCTGGATGCCAAGGCAGTTGGGACCGATGAAGCGGATGCCGTGTTTCGCCGCGGCCTGCTTCACCGCGTCTTCGAGCGCGACACCCTTCGCGCCGGTTTCGCGAAACCCCGCGGAGAGGATCACGGCGTGGCGGATGCCGCGCTTGCCGCAGTCCTCGACGATCTGCGCCACCGTGGAGGCGGGCGTGGCGATCAGCGCCAGGTCCGGAACCGTCGGCAGCTCGGTCGCATGGGCGTAGCAGCGCTCCCCGTGCACCGTCGCGTGCCTGGGATTGACCGGATAGACCTCCCCCTGATAGCCCGCATGGTGCAGGTTGCGGAACAGTGTTCCGGCAACCGAGTCTTCGCGCTCGCTGGCACCGAAAACCGCCACCGAGCGTGCGTTGAACAGGGAATGGAGATAATGTTGCGGCATGGCTTGTTCGCGAAAGGACAAAGCCCCATGCTAGGCCGTTTCGCCTACGCCACCAAATGCATCCGCAGCCGATGCGGCCACCGTCCACTCGACATGCATACCGCCTACATCACGCACCCGAGTTTCCTGCTGCACGACATGGGTGACGCGCATCCGGAAAGCCCCGCACGCGTGCGCGCCATCGACGACCGCCTGCATGCGGCGCAGCTGTACGATTTCCTCAGCCACCACCTGGCGCCGCAAGCCACCCCGAACCAGCTGCTGCGCGTGCACGAAGCCTCCTACGTCGAGGCGATCGAGCGCGCCGCCCCAGCGGAAGGCTTGTTCGGGCTCGATCCCGATACGCACATGAATTCCCACACCCTCGTCACTGCGCGCCATGCGGCAGGCGGTGCGGTGCACGCCGTCGATCTGGTCATGGCTGGCGAGGCGGCGAACGCCTTCGTCGCCTGCCGTCCCCCCGGCCACCACGCCACGCGCAACCGTGCGATGGGTTTCTGCATCTTCAACAACGTCGCCGTCGCCGCCGCCCACGCCCTCGACGCGCACGCGCTCGAACGCGTTGCCATCGTCGATTTCGACGTGCATCACGGCAATGGCACCGAGGACATCTTCCGCGACGACCCGCGCGTGATGCTCGGCTCGGTTTTCCAGCACCCCTTCTATCCATTCAGCGGCGCCGACACCGCGAACGCGCACATGGTCAACGTGCCGCTGCCGGCCGGCACCGACGGCGCCGCCTACCGGGAAGCCTTCGGAACGCGAATCCTGCCTCGCCTCGACGCCTTCGCGCCGCAGATGCTGTTCTGTTCCGCCGGCTTCGACGGCCACCGCGAAGACGACATGGCGCAGTTCGGCCTGGTGGAGGCCGACTACGTCTGGATCACCGAGCAGATCATGGCGGTTGCCGCGCGCCACGCCGGCGGACGCATCGTCTCCGTGCTGGAGGGGGGCTACGCCCTCAGCGCACTGGGACGCAGCGCCACGCTCCACATCAGGACCCTGTCGGGCTTATAGCCGTTCGCCGCGGCACGCCTCCCCCAGGCATCGCGGGTACGGGACATTGCAGGGCAGGTTCCATGCGGAATCTCACGTGGAGGGGGGTTCGAACCGCTCGTCCATGACCACGCCGCCCCACGCGGCGCGATATAATCCCCGCGCAGCCGCACCGTCGCGGGCATGCGCAGCGGATGGACGGGGCCGCGGCCCCGCACCCGTCGGCGACAACACCATGGACCACGCATGATCGACCTGAACGCCTGTCCGCTCTGGCTCTATCGCCTGCTGCCCTTCCTGCGCTGGTGGCCGGACGTGACGACACGGACGCTGCGCGCGGACGCCGTCGCCGCGCTCACCGGCGCGTTGATCGTGCTGCCGCAGGCGGTGGCGTTCGCGACCATCGCCGGCCTGCCTCCCGAATACGGCCTGTATGCGGCGATGGTGCCGACCATCGTGGCGGCGCTGTGGGGATCGAGCTGGCACCTGGTATCCGGCCCCACCACCGCGATCTCCATCGTGGTATTCGCCTCCATCAGCCCGCTGGCGGAACCCGGGAGCGCCCAATTCGTCAGCCTTGCACTCACCCTCACCTTTCTTGCCGGAGCGATCCAGCTCGCGATGGGCCTGGCCCGGCTGGGGATGCTGGTCAACTTCATCTCGCACACCGTGATCATCGGCTTCACCGCGGGCGCGGCCATCCTCATCGCCTCCAGCCAGGTCAAGAACTTTTTCGGCCTGGACGTGCCACGCGGCGCGCATTTCCACGAAGTGCTGCTTTATTTCGGCGGCCATCTCGTCGAAATTCAGCCATGGGTGCTGGCCGTCGGCGTGGTGACCCTGGCCGCCGGCCTGCTGGCGCGGCGCCATCTGCCAAAGCTGCCATACATGATCGTCGCGATGGTGGCCGGCAGCGTGGCGGCGGCGCTGATCAACATGAAGCTGGGCGACGAGGTTACCGGGATCCGCACCGTGGGTGCATTGGCGGCGTCCTTCCCCCCCCTGTCGCTGCCCGATTTTTCGTTCACCGCGATCAAGCAGGCACTGTTCCCCGCCACCATCATCGCCATTCTCGCGTTGACCGAGGCGGTTGCCATCGCCCGCTCGGTCGCGATCAGGTCCGACCAGCGTATCGACAGCAATCAGGAATTCATCGGTCAAGGCTTGTCCAACATCGCCGGAAGCTTTTTCTCCGCCTATGCCTCCAGCGGTTCGTTCAACCGCAGCGGCGTCAATTTCGCATCGGGTGCGAAAACGCCTCTCGCCGCCGCCCTGTCGGCCGTGTTCCTCCTGCTCATCGTGCTGCTCGTCGCCCCGCTCGCCGCCTACCTGCCGGTGGCATCCATGGCGGCCATTCTGTTCATCGTGGCGTGGAACCTGATCGATTTCCACCATATCGGGGAAATATTCCGGCGCCACAAGCGCGAGCGCATCATTCTTTTGCTGACCTTTCTCGGTACCCTGGTCGACCTGGAAAAAGGCATCTTTCTCGGCATTCTGGTGTCGCTGCTGTTCTATCTGTATCGCACCTCGCAACCGTCGATTCGCGAGCTGCTTCCGGATCCCGGCGATGCGGCCAATCCGCGCCGCAAATTCGTGCCGGCGGCGACCGGCATGCCGTCCTGTCCACAGATGGCCATTCTGCGCGTCGAGGGGTCGATTTTTTTCGGCGCGGTCGAGTACGTGCAGCAACATTTCCGCAACGTCGACGAAACGGATCCGCAGAAAAAGCACCTGCTGCTCACCTCCCGCGCGATCGGCTTCATCGATCTGGCGGGCGCCGACCTGCTGGCCAAGGAGGCGACGCGCCGCCGCAAGCTCGGTGGCGGCCTTTACCTGGTGGGCGTGCAGCCCGACCTGTGCGAGATGCTCCGCCGCAGCGGCCAGGTCGATACCGTCGGCGAGGAGCAGATCTTCCGTCACAAGGGCGACGCGCTGCGCGCGATCTACCCACGCCTGGACAACGAAACCTGCCGTCGCTGCACGCTGCGCATTTTCCAGGAATGCCAGGACAATCTGCCGGACGGGACGCCGCGTTCCGTGCCTGGATGACCGACCGCCCCGGACGGCGGACACCCCCACCCGCCCCTCAACCCGCCAGCATTTCCGCGGCGTGCTGCCGCGTCGTCGCGGTGATGGTGCGGCCGCCCAGCATGCGCGCGATCTCGTCGACGCGCGCCGCGTCGTCCAGCCGTTCGACGCTGGAGCTGACGCGCGCGCCGCGCGTACGCCTGGCGACGCGCAGATGCCGGCTGCCGCGCGCCGCGACCTGCGGCAGGTGGGTGATGACCAGTACCTGGCGCGCCTCTCCCAGTTTCGCCAGGCGCCGCCCGACCGCCTCGGCGACCGCGCCGCCGATCCCCACGTCGACCTCGTCGAAGATCAGGGTCGGCACACCGGCCACGCCGGAGAGCGTCGCCTGGATCGCAAGACTGATGCGCGACAGTTCGCCGCCCGAGGCGACCTTGCCGAGCGGTCCGGCCGGCAGGGTGGAATGGCTGGCGACGAGGAACGCGACATCTTCCAGTCCATGGACACGCGGTTCGCTCGCCGCTTCGAGGCGAACCTCGAAATATCCGCCGGCCAGCGCAAGTTCCTGCATCACCGCCGTGACCGCCTTGCCCAACGCGGCCGCGGCCCGATGCCGTTCCACGCCGAGCGCCTGCGCCATTTCCCGGTAGCGCACGAACGCCGCCTCCTCGGCGGCACGCAGGGCATCGAGATCGTCGGCGGCCGCCAGTTCCGCGAGCCGCCCCTCGAACCGCGCCAGCAGATCGCCCAGCGCATCCGGCCGGGAGCGGTGCTTGCGCGCCAGGCGATGCATGTCTCCCATGCGCCGGTCGAGCTCGGCCAGCCGCTCGGGATCGAGGCTGAGACGTCCCGCGTAGCGACGCAGCGCATTCACGGCTTCGGCCAGGTCGGCGTGCGCCGCATCCAGCAGCGCGGCGATCTCGCCGAGGCTGTCGTCGACGTCCTGCATCGCGGCAAGCCGTCCCTGCAGCAGGCCGAGTCGCACCGCCACCGCGGCGTCGCCCTCGTCCAGCCCGTCGAGCAGGAGCTGGCTGCCCTCGAGCAGGGTGGTGACGTGCGCCAGCCGCGCATGCTCGATCTGCAGCTCGTCCCAGCGCGAGAGGTCGTCGCCCTGCGCACGCAGTTCCGCCACCGCGAGCCCGAGTCCTTCACGCTCGATTTGCCGGGCCTGGCCCCGGGTTTCGGCGTCCTGCCGCCGTTGCCGCGCCGCCTGCCAGGTGTGCCACGCCGCGCCCACGCCCGCGGCCAGCGTCTGCGCCCCGGCGTAGGCATCCAGCACCTCACGCTGTACCGCCGGGCGCAGGAGCGCGTGATGCGCGTGCTGGCCGTGGATGTCGAGGAGAAACGCGGCGGCTTCCCGGAGTTGCGCCAGGGTCGCGGCGCTGCCATTGAGAAAGGCGCGCGAACGGCCACCGGCGTCGATCACGCGCCGCAGGATGAGCACATCCTCGTCCGCGGCGAAGCCGGCTTCGTCCAGCCAGGCCGCCAGGCCGGGCGCATCGTCCAGGGCGAATTCGGCGGCGATCTCGGCGCGCGCCGCATCCTGCCGCACCACGCCCGCCTCCGCACGGTCCCCCAGCGCCAGACCCAGCGCATCCACGAGGATGGATTTTCCGGCGCCCGTCTCTCCCGTGAGCACGGTCAGTCCGGGTGTGAAATCCAGCTCGATCGAGTCGACCAGCAGATAGTCGCGAATGGACAGATGCGTGAGCATCAAGCGCTCAGAGCTTTTTTCCCCAATGCAGCTTCTGCCGCAGGGTGTCGTAGTAACTGTAGGAATGCGGGTGCAGCAGCGTGACCGGACGCTTGGCGCGGGTGATCCACACGTGGTCGCCGCTGCGCAGGTCGAAATGCTCCTGTCCGTCGAAATGGACGCGCGCGTCGTCCGCGTGCGTCAGGTGCAACTCGATGCGCGATTCGCTGTTCACCACGATCGGCCGCGCCGACAGCGTATGCGGACAGATCGGCACCAGCGCCATCGCCTGCAGCGTGGGGTGCACGATGGGCCCGCCTGCCGACAGCGCGTACGCGGTGGTGCCGGTCGGGCTCGTCACCACCAGGCCGTCCGCACGCTGGCTGTACACGAACTCGGTGTTGATGGTGATTTCCAGGTCGATCAGGCGCCCCGAACCGCCCTTGCCGAGCACCACGTCGTTGAAGGCGGTGGCCTCGAATACCTGCACGCCATCCCGGCGAATCTGGCCATTGAGCAGAATACGCTCTTCCGCGACGTACTGTCCGGCGAGGATTTCTCCCACCGCATCGTGCATGGCGGCGATGGTGATGTCGGTGAGGAAGCCGAGCCGGCCGTGGTTGATCCCGATCAGCGGGACGGCGTGCGGCGCCAGCGCACGCGCGATCGACAGCATCGTGCCGTCGCCGCCGAGCACCACCACCACGTCGCTCTCCATCGCCAGTTGCTGCAGCGTGCGCCGTGAAAAATCGTCGATGCTCAGGCGTTTCGCCGTCTGCTCGGCCACCAGGACGACGTGTCCGCGTTCCAGCAGGAATCCACCCAGCGAACACAGCGAGTCCTTGATATCGCGGGTATCGTGCTTGCCTACCAGGCCGACGGTCTTGAAAGCGCTTTGCATGGGCTGATTATAGCGGGGAGTGGAGCGCGGGAGCGGCTTCCCGCTTCCCGCTTCCCGTATAATCCCCGCATGCTCAACGATCGCGCCCGCGTTCTGCTGAAAACCCTGATCGAGCGGTACATCGCCGAGGGTGAACCGGTGGGTTCGCGCACCCTGTCGAAACATGCGGGTCTCGATCTGTCGCCCGCGAGCATCCGCAACATCATGGCCGATCTGGAGGAGATGGGTTTCGTCGCCAGTCCACACACGTCGGCGGGCCGCATCCCGACGCCTCGCGGCTACCGTCTCTTCGTCGACACCCTTCTCACGGTGCAGCCCCTCGATCGGCAAGCGGTCAATCAGCTCGAGACGCGGCTCGCGCCATCAGATCCGCAGCACCTGATGACGGCGGCTTCGACGTTGCTGTCGGATCTCAGCCAGTTCGCCGGGCTGGTGATGACGCCGCGGCGCAATCCCGCGTTCCGCCAGATCGAGTTCATCAGCCTGTCCGACAAGCGCATCCTGCTCATCATCGTCACGATGGAGGGTACGGTGGAAAACCGCGTCATGCTCACCGAGCAGGCCTACGCCGCATCGGTGCTGACGGAGGCCGCCAATTATTTCAACCAGAATTTTTCCGGCTTCACCTTCGACCATGTACGTGCCAGGCTCGGCGACGAACTCGGCCGCATGCGCGACGACATCACGCAACTCATGAACGCCGCGGTGAACGCCGGGAGCGAGGCGCTCGACGCCAGCCAGGACAAGGTCGTGGTCGCCGGCAGCCGCAAGCTGCTCGACGTGGAGGAACTGTCGAACAACATGGAGCGCCTGCGCCGCCTGTTCGACGCGTTCGAGCAGAAGACCGGACTGCTGCGCCTGCTCGACCAGTCGCGCAGCGCGGCCGGCGTGCAGATCTTCATCGGCGGAGAGTCCGAACTGGTACCGCTCGACGAATGCAGTCTCGTGACCGCCCCCTATTCGGTGGATGGCCAGGTGGTCGGCACGCTCGGCGTGATCGGCCCTACGCGCATGGCCTACGAGCGCGTGGTGCCCATCGTCGACATCACCGCCAGGCTGCTGTCCAGCGCACTGTCGCATCACTGATGCGCTATCGTACCGAGCCCGCCTACACTCACGGCCAGCCCGCACGCACCGGCGTGCTGCTGGTCAATCTCGGCACCCCGGCGGCACCGACGGGCCCGGCGCTGCGCCGCTACCTGAAGGAATTCCTGTCCGACCCGCGCGTGGTGGAGATTCCGCGCGCGCTGTGGTGGCTGATTCTCAACGGCATCATTCTGCATACGCGTCCCAGAAAATCGGCCGCCAAGTACGCCATGGTGTGGACCCGCGACGGCTCGCCGCTGCAAGTGCACACCGAGAAGCAGGCCAGGCTCCTCAAGGGCTGGCTGGGCGAGCACGTCGCATCGCCATGCGCCGTCGACTACGCGATGCGCTACGGTGAACCCGCCATCCCGGCGGTGCTGGACCGCATGAAAGCCGCCGGCTGCGACCGCATCCTGCTGCTGCCGTGCTATCCGCAATACGCCGCGTCCACCACCGCGACGGCAAACGATGCGGTATTCGACTGGCTGAAATCCGTGCGCAGCCAGCCGGCGCTGCGCACGGTGCGGCACTACCACGACCACCCCGCCTACATTCACGCCCTCGCGGCGAACGTACGGGACTTCTGGCAGATGCACGGTCGCCCCGACGTGCTGCTGATGAGCTTCCACGGCATTCCGCGCGCGGCGCTCGACAAGGGCGATCCCTACCATTGCGAATGCCAAAAGACCGGTCGTCTGCTCGCCGAAGCGCTCGGGCTGGAGCCGAAGCAGTACCGGCTCGCCTTCCAGTCGCGCTTCGGCCGCGCCGAATGGCTGCAACCCTACACCGACCGGACGCTCGCCGCGCTCGCGCGCGAAGGCGTGCGCCGGGTCGACGTGGTCGCGCCCGGCTTCACCGCCGACTGCCTGGAAACACTGGAGGAACTGGCCATGGAAGGCCGCGCGGCCTTTCTCGGGGCCGGCGGCAGGGATTTCCACTACATTCCCGCACTCAACGAACATCCGCGCTGGATCGAGGCGCTCGGCCGCATCGCGCTGGAGAATCTCGGCGGCTGGATCGACGAACGATGGGAGCCCGCAATGGATGAAGCGAGGCGCCGCGACAGCGCACGGCGCGCGCACGACCTCGGCGCCCTCCAGTAAAACGGACATTCAGGTATGAATGTACCAGCCTGAAACACCGGCGGACACTGACTATATAAGCCCCCGCTTGTTGACAGGGATAGGCGCCTCCCGCAGGATTCAAACGGGTGTCCATGCCGCCCGGACCCATGTTTCGGGGCACGTGGCCGCTCAACACCTTTGTTCCTGACAACACTGGAGGAGTCTATGTACAAGAAAACCATCCTGGTACTTGCCGGACTGACCGGGATCACCCTCTCGGGCGTCGCCAGCGCGGTTGACGTGCACACCCGCACCATCACCTCGACCTGCATGGCCTGCCACGGGCCGGGCGGCAAGAGTGTCGGCGCTGCGCCGGGACTGGCCGGAATCGGCAAGGACAAGTTCGTGGAGATGATGCGAGGCTACAAGGCCGGCACCCGCAAGGGCACCATCATGAAAAAACACGCCGCCGGCTACACCGATGCCGAATACGAAGCCATGGGCACGTATTTCGCCGGCCTGAAATGATTACCGAGGAGACCTGGAACATGACTCTGAATCGTCGCGATTTTCTGAAGATCTCCGGAGCGGGTGCCGCTGCCGCCTTGGCCGGCTGCGCCACCGCCTCCCCTGGCACCAGCGCCCGGGGCCGCGCGCACGTCGTGGTGGTCGGCGCCGGCTTCGGTGGCGCCACCTGCGCCAAGTACATGCGCATGTGGGAGCCCGACATCGATGTCACCCTGATCGAGGCGAACGACAAGTTCGTTTCCTGCCCGATCTCCAACTGGGTGCTGGGCGGCCTGCGCACCATGGACGACATCACCAAGGATTATGACGCCCTCGGCAAATATGGCGTGAAGATGATGAAGGACTACGTCGTCGCCGTCGACGTCGACAAGCGCGAAGTCAGGACCCGCGGTGGCGCAAGCCTCACCTATGACCGCCTGGTGCTGGCGCCCGGCGTCGAGGTGCTGACCGACTCCGTCAAGGGCTTCAAGGAGGCCGAAGCGGCCGGCAAGGTGGTGCATGCCTGGAAGGCCGGTCCACAGACCGCGCACCTCCGCGAGCAGCTGGAAGCCATGCCCGACGGCGGCACCTTCGTCATGTCGGTACCCGCCGCCCCCTATCGCTGCCCGCCCGGCCCGTACGAGCGCGCATGCATGGTCGCGCACTACTTCACGCAGGCCAAGCCCCGCTCGAAGATCATTCTGCTCGACGGCAACCCTGACGTGGCCTCGAAGAAGGCGCTGTTCATGGACGCGTGGAATACGCTTTATCCCGGCATGATCGAGTATCGACCGAACAACGCCCCGGTCGCCGTGGATGGCGACACCATGATCGTGAGTACCGAGTTCGACGACGTGAAGGCGGACGTCATGAACGTCGTGCCGCGCCAGCGTGCGGGCGAAGTATGCGGACTGGCCGGTGCGCGCAACGACAGCAACAAGGCCTGGTGCACGGTCAACCTGGCCACCTTCGAGTCGACCACCGCGCCGAACGTGCATGTCATCGGCGATTCGGTGCTGTCGAACCTGCCGAAGTCGGGCCACATGGCGACCAACCACGCCAAGGTGTGCGCGGCCGCGATCATCGAGCTCCTGGCCGGACGCCAGCCCGATCCGATTCCAGTCGTCGCCAACACCTGCTACTCGGCCACCTCGGACAGCACGGCGGGCTATGTTGCAAACGTGTTCCGCTTCGAAGCCGGCAAGGGCTACGTCACCCAACCCGATGGCGGCGCCACGGCCAAAGGCGACGAATACAACTTCAACTTCGCGGAATCCTGGTCGGAGAACATCTGGGCCGACATGCTCGGCTGACCGCAAGGACGATCATTCCAACCCGAAAGCCGCAGTGGGCGTGGCGGCGGGCGCGCGGCGAACCCGCCCGGCAGATGGCGCCAAACGCGGGTCGACTGCGGTTTTCTCGTTCGACGGGGCTTCGGCCCCGTTTCTCGTTGCCGGACGCGTATGCGTCACGTCGCCGATCCGCTCAAGGTTGTCAAACGCCCACGTGTGGCTATGATGAGGCGAAAGTCGTGATTTCGCCGCAATGGAGTCCATGTCATGAACGCATGCAAGGTGGCAGTGCTGCTGGGGAGCCTGCGCAAGGATTCATACAACAGGCGCTTGCTGCTTGCCGTGGAGAAGCTCGCACCCCCGCACCTCGACTTCGACCTGGTGCGGATTGACGATCTGCCGCTGTACTCGCAGGATTTCGACGACGACTATCCGCCCGCCGCACGGCGCCTGAAGGCGGACATCGAAGCGGCCCAGGCGCTGCTGTTCGTCACGCCGGAGTACAACCGCTCGATTCCCGGGGTATTGAAGAACGCAATCGACATCGCATCCCGCCCATGGGGCACGAATTCGTTCGCCGGCAAGCCCGCGGCGGTGATCGGGGCTTCGATCGGCGCGATCGGCAGCGCCATCGCACAGGAGCATCTGCGCGGATCGCTGCATTTTCTCGACGTCCCCACCCTGGGGCAGCCAGAGGTGTATCTGCATTTTCGCGACGAGATCATCGCCCCCGACGGCACCATCGCCAACGACTCGACGCGCGGGTTCCTGCAGGGTTTCGTCGATACCTACGCGGCCTGGGTGGAACGCTTCGTATCGGCTTAGGGCGCTGCGGCTTGCAGGCCCGGCCCTCGCCAGCGTCCGCCGCCGCCGAGGGCCGCAGCCCCGGCGGGCTATGACCCTGCTGCCAGACAGGTGGGTCCGGGGCGGTCCGCGCCTAGAATGCGGGCATGGCCACCCTTGAATCCCTGCGCTTCGACAACGGCTTCGCACGCCTGCCCGAGGCCTATTACTCGCGCGTCTGCCCGACGCCGGTGCCCGCGCCCTACCTGGTCTGCTACAGCCCGGACGCACTGGCCCTGCTCGATCTCGACCCGAGCGAGATGGCCCGCCCGGAAATGATCGAAACACTCGCCGGCAACCGCCTGCTGCCGGGCATGGACGCGCTCGCCGCGCTCTACGCCGGCCACCAGTTCGGCCATTACGTCCCGCAACTGGGCGATGGCCGGGCGATCCTGCTGGGCGAGGTGAAGAATGCCGCGGGCGTCGGCTGGGAAATGCAGATCAAGGGTGCCGGGCGCACGCCCTACTCGCGCGGCGGCGACGGCCGTGCGGTGCTGCGCTCGAGCATCCGCGAATTCCTCTGTTCGGAAGCGATGCACGCGCTGGGCATCCCCACCACCCGCGCGCTCGCCATCGTCGGCAGCGATCACCCGGTCTACCGCGAGGACGAGGAGACCGCGGCGCTGGTGACGCGGCTGGCCCCGAGCTTCGTGCGCTTCGGCTCCTTCGAGGTCTTCTACTACCGCAACCAGGTCGAACCGATCCGGCACCTCGCCGACTACGTCATCGCGCGCTACTACCCGGAGCTGAAGGATCTTGCCGATCCCTATCCGGAGTTGCTGCGCCAGGTCGCCTTGCGCACCGCGGATCTGATGGCGCAATGGCAGGCGGTGGGTTTTTCGCACGGGGTGATGAACACCGACAACATGTCGATCCTCGGCCTCACGCTCGACTACGGGCCGTTCGGTTTTCTGGACGCCTTCGACCCCGGGTTCATCTGCAACCACTCGGACACCGGCGGCCGCTACGCCTTCGACCAGCAACCGGACGTCGCCGCATGGAACCTGACCCGGCTCGCGCAGGCGCTAGTCCCGCTGATGTCGGTGGAAACGGCGTCGCAGGCGATCGGCGACTATCCGCAGGCCTTCGGCCGCGCCTACCTCGAACGCATGGCCGCCAAGCTCGGTCTCCAACCCGGCGAGGATACCGCGTCCCTCGTCATGGACATGCTGCAACGGCTGGCGCAGCATCGCGTCGACTATACGATCTTCATGCGCCGCCTCTGCGATTTCGACAGCACCGAGGGCGCGCTCAACGCGCCGCTGCGCGATCTCTTTCCCGACCGCGCGGCATTCGACGCCTGGGCTGCACGCTATGGCGCCGCACTGCGGCAGCAGGGTTCGTGCGACGCGACACGGGCATCCGCGCTGCGGCGCGTCAACCCCAAGTACATCCTGCGCAATCATCTCGCCGAAGTCGCCATCCGCCGCGCCACCGACCAGCGCGACTACGGCGAGATCGAACGCCTGCATCGCCTCCTGGCGCATCCCTACGACGAGCAGCCGGAATGCGAGTCCTATGCCGCCGAGCCACCTGCCTGGGCGCGCGCAATTGAGGTAAGCTGCTCTTCGTGAGCCGCCTGTTTCTCGCCGTCGTTTTCACCGCCCTGCTGACCGCCTGCAGCACCAGCTCCATCCAGCGCAAGGATGGCAGCAGCAGTGCGCGCAGCTTCAGCATGAGGGATCTGGCCAAGCGCGACGTCGACAACGTCATCGAAATCCACCAGCAGGAAATCCTCGCGATCCTCGAAACGCTCACGCTGAAGCTGTATCGACGCAATCCCAACGAATGGCGCAAGGGCGGGCAGGCAAGCGCCGAAGCCGCCACCGCCACGCTGTTCCGCCCACTGACGCACTGGCAGCTCGCGCCGCTCAAGGACATCCAGTGGGAGAACGCGCTGCGCGAACCATGGCGCGCCGATTTCGCGGGCGACCGGGTGCATGCGCTGATGAAGGGCCTTTTGGTCATGCACATGGCGGCATTCAGCCACCAGACCGAGTTCTATCTGCTGAGCGAAATCGACGCGCAGAAGCTGTACAACGCCGCGCGCAACACCGAAGCCGTGGTATGGAAGCTGTCCACTGCGCGCAACGAGCGCGGCGAAGCGATCCTCGTCTCCAACAGCATGGAGGCGGGCGGCGCGGCCAACCTCAGCTTCGAGCGTGAATTCGGCAAGCTCATCGGCATCGGCGACACGCTGGCGAAGATCATCGAAGACAAGACCAGCCGCGCCATACGTTTCGGCGTGGTCAATCTCGCCACCATGGTGTTTCTGCCGATCTGACATGACGCGTGACACACTGACGCGCGACCAGTGGGCATGGGAATTCCTGCGCCGCAATCCCGAGTATCGGCGCGACCATCGCCGCTTCATGGAAATCTGGCGTGCCCTGGAGGCCGCCTACGGCGCGCCGCCGCAACGCGATTTCCAGCGCTGGAAGCAGGATCCACGCGCCTACGGCCCCTTGCCGGGCGATGCCGAACTCGGTACGCCGGCAGGGGAACTGTGCGTGGTGGATGACGACCGCGTGCTGCTGGAATGCTGGATGGGTGCGAAATGGGGCTTCCACAAATTTCCCCTCGACCCCGCGCGCGTGGCGCCCGGCCCGGACGAGCTGTCGTGGCGCCCGTCTCCGCCGCCGGCGCCGCGGCCGGTCGACGACCCCCTGCGCATGGACATCGCCTTCGACCTCACACTGCCGCTGCCGCCGCAATTGGACGCCGCGAAGCGCCGCCTCGTCAGCCGTGCCGCCGGATTGCGCCGCGCGGGCGTGGCCGTGCCGCTGACGGTGGCGAACCAGCGTGCGCACTGGGACACCCTGCTGCGCGTGCTGGATGCCGCCGCCGCGGGCGCGCCGCCGAATGCGGACGCCGCAGCGCTGCTCGACGAGGCACGCGCGATGACGCAGCGCGGTTATCTGGACATCCTGCGCCTGGCGTGAGGCGCCAGCGGGCATCCTGCCCTGCCTGCGGCATGCCTGCTGCCCGTCGATCTCCTCCCGCTCGCGGCATGCGCCGAGCAACGAAGTCCGACATGGGCCGCGATCGACCCCTTTGCCGAGGGGAAGAGGCCGGGGCAAAGGCAACGGATGTGGCGACGCTCAGCGCCACATCGCCTTCATCTTCTCCAGCATCTCCACCACCCCGGGCGGCGGCGGGCCGGCCAGCGGCGCGGGCGGCATTTCGGGCCAGGCCCGCATCTCGAACAGATCGGCGATGTCCGCGGCAATGAAGCGCGTCCGCCCCGCATAAACGTGTCGGTCGCCAAGCCCGGTCTGCTGCGTGACGTAGAAACGCTGCGGCACGATGATGGCGAGATGGTCCCTGGCGCGCGTCATCGCCACGTAGAGCAGCCGCCGCTCCTCCTCGATCTCGGCCGGGCTGCCGGTCGCGAGGTCGGACGGAATGCAGCCGTCGACCCCGTTCAGCAGCGTCACTGCCTTCCACTCCTGCCCCTTCGCGGAATGGATGGTCGACAGGATCAGCGGGTCCTCGTCGCGCAGCGGGTCGCCGGCCGCATCGCTGGTGGCGCCGGGCGGGTCGAGCGTGAGTTCGGTGAGGAAGCGCCGGCGCGACGGATAGGTACGCGCGATCTGCGTCAGCTGCAGGACGTCGCCCTGGCGCACCGCCGCGTCCTCATACAGGCGCGCCAGGTGCGGCGCATACCAGGCCCCGATGGTTTCAAGCTCGGCCGGCCAGGACGGTTCGCCGCCGTGCAGTGATTCGATCAGCACGTGAAAGTCGTGCCAGCCCTCCATGGCGGCGGCCGGCACCCGTGCTTCGGCGAGTGCCGGCTTCGGATCCGCAACCGCGGCAACGAGATCGAGCACGCTCGCTGCCGTCTTCGGTCCGATGCCCGGCAGCAGCTGCAGCACGCGAAAACCCGCCACGCGGTCGCGCGGATTCTCGATCCAGCGCAGCAGCGCGAGCACGTCCTTGACGTGCGCGGCTTCGAGAAACCTGAGCCCGCCGTATTTCACGAAGGGAATGTTGCGGCGGACCAGTTCGATCTCCAGCGCCGCACTGTGGGACGAGGCACGGAACAGCACCGCCTGCTGCCTGAGTGCAATGCCCGCCTCGCGCTTCGCCAGCACGGCCGCAATCACGCACGCCGCCTGGTCGGCTTCGTCACGTACGTTCACCAGCTGGGGCAGCTCCGCCGATTGCCGTTCGCTCCACAGCGTCTTCGCATAGCCTTCCGTCGCGCGCGCCAGCACGCCGTTGGCGGCGGCGAGAATGGGCTGTGTCGAGCGGTAGTTGCGTTCGAGCGTAACGACGTGCGCGGGCGGGTCGAACCGCTGCGGAAAATCGAGAATGTTGCGCACGGTCGCGCCACGGAACGCGTAGATCGCCTGCGCGTCGTCGCCGACCACGGTCACGCCCTGCCCGTCCGGCTTCATCGCCCTCACGATTTCCGCCTGCAGCGCATTGGTGTCCTGGTATTCGTCGACGAGGACGTGCGTGAAGCGTGCGCCGAGCTCGGCGGCAAGTGCCGGTTCGTGGAGCAGGTGTACCCAGTAGAGCAGCAGGTCGTCGTAGTCGAGCACGCGCTGCGCCTGCTTCGCCTCGACGTAGGCAGCGAACAGGCGTCTGAGGTCGTCCGCGAAATCGGCGCACCAGGGGTAGCGCCGCGCGAGCACCTCGGCAAGCGGCACCCGCGTGTTGACCACTGCCGAATAGATCGCCAGACAGGCATGCTTGCGCGGAAAACGCCTGCCCGTCTCGGCAAGCCCGAGTTCGTGGCGCACCAGGTTCATGAGATCGGCGGCGTCCTCGCGGTCGTGGATGGTGAACGCCGGATGGAGGCCGATGCGCGGCGCGTAGCCGCGCAACAGGCGCGCGCCGACGCTGTGGAAAGTGCCCGCCCAGGAAAGCTTCGCCCCCGCGAGGCGCGGCCGGTCCGCCGTGACTTCACGCACGATGCGCTCGACGCGGCGCACCATCTCGTCCGCCGCCCGGCGCGAGAACGTCAGCAGCAGGATCGCGCCGGGGTCCGCGCCTTCGGCGACGAGATGAGCCACCCGGTGCGCCAGCACGTTGGTCTTGCCGGAGCCCGCACCGGCGATGACCAGGAGCGGTCCCGCCGACGCAGCGTGCGCAGCCGCGGCACGCTGTTCGGGATTGAGCCGCAAAAGGTATTCAGGCGTGGTTTCGCGGGTGGAATCAGCCAGACTGTGCATGCTGTATTTTCATACAGTATCCACACGCTGGCAAACCATGGATCGCGCCAGATCGATCGGGTCGAGGCAGGCGGGCACGTCGTTGCACGCATTGCTCACCAAACGGCTCACTGGATAATGACGCATCGCCTGCGCAGGCACGGCGGGCGGCAGCGCTCCCGACTGCGCACGCAGCCGCGTCTCATACGCGTCCGGTACGACGATCAAGGGCATGCGGTCGTGCAATGGGGCGACAACGCATTGGCTGCCACGGCAACGATGGTGCAGCTTTCCACCGCCTCGGCGTCGGGCGCATGCCAGCGTTCCCACAGGCCCGCCATGCCGAACGGGCCCTGGTCGCGCATACGGATGCAGTAGGGTTGCTTGTGTCCGGCGACCGCCTTCCATTATTCGTAAAACGCGTCGGCGGGAATCAGGCAGCGGCGGTGCGGGTAACCAATGATTTCTACGTGTAGTCAACAAAAACCCGGCCATACGCTGGGTCTTGGGATGAATCCGCAATGACTCAGACACGCTTTTTTCGCCTCTGCCAAGCCGCGCCCGCCAAGCCGATCGCCAGCAGACCGAGCGTAGCCGGTTCCGGAACATTGACGGGCGCTGCCGACGAGATCGCACCGACAGCGTCGATATCCGCCCCGACTGTCGCACCCGACTTATCGCCTTCATCGATGTCGTCGGTCAGTCGAACGAATGAAAAGAAATCGATAGGTCCGAAACCGTAGGCGTCGATATCGATTCCCGACGTTGAGCCGAAGACCTTGCCGACCGAAAACCAGGTGATCCCATCCTTACTGATATCGACGAATGTATCTTCCACGTCGGGACCGATCTCAAAAATCCACAAGTCGAACCCCGACAACGACCAGCGCCGCTGCCAGTACGTTTTACCTTCGCACTTCAATGAAAATCCCGCGAATGCGTGACCAGCTTTCCCAAGAGCGGCGTCAGGTCGCGCAGATGCCCGGCAACGAGGTGCGCCACCTCGCCCTGCCGCTCCAGCGTGCCGTACACCGCCAGCAGCCGCGCACCCAGCAGTGCACGCCGCTGTCGCTCGGCAAGATCGCGCCAGACGACGACGTTGACGTGCCCCGTCTCGTCCTCCAGGGTGAGGAAGGTGACGCCGTTCGCGCTGCCGGGGCGCTGGCGGTTGAGGACGAGGCCGGCGGCGCGCGCGAGGCGGCCGTGCGGCAGGCGGCGCAGTGCCTCGGCGGTAAGGAGTCGGTCGCGCAGCAGGCGTTCGCGCAAGAGCGCGAGCGGGTGGCGGCCGAGGCTAAGGCCGAGGCTGGCATAGTCGGCGACGAGACTCTGGCCTTCGGTGAGCGGAAACAGATCGGGCTGCGGCTCTTCGGCGCGCACCATGGCAAGGGGATTGGCACGTTCGATGCCGGCGACGTCCCAGTAGGCCTGGCGGCGGTGGCCGGCAAGGTTGGCGAGCGCACCGGCGGCGGCGAGGCTCTTGAGGTCGCGTGGGTCGAGCCCGCTGCGTGCGGCGAGGTCATCGACGCCGGCGAAGGATTTTTGCGCGCGTGCAGCGGTCAGGCGTGCCGCGCCTTCGAGCGAGAAGCCGTTGATCATGCGCAGGCCCAGGCGCAGGGCGGGCGGACTCGTGCCTTCGTGGGTACGCAATCCCTCTCCCCGGCCCTCTCCTCGAAGGGGAGCGGGGACGAACCCGATCGTGTCGTGGATTTCGGAAGCGTTCCCTTCGCTCCCGGCCTCTGGATCCTGACTCCTGGATCCTGATTCCCGTTCCAGCGTGCAGTCCCAGTCACTTTCGAGCACATCGACCGGCCTCACCTCGACGCCGTGGCGGCGCGCGTCCTGCACGATCTGCGCGGGGGCGTAGAAGCCCATCGGCTGGCTGTTCAACAGCGCGCAGGCGAAGGCCGCCGGCTCGTGGCACTTCAACCACGCCGAGACGTAGACCAGCAGTGCGAAACTCGCGGCGTGCGACTCGGGGAAGCCGTATTCGCCGAAGCCCTGGATCTGCATGAAGATCTGTCGCGCGAAATCCTCCGGGTAGCCGCGTTCGCGCATGCCGTCGACGAGCCGCTGCTCGAATGCCTCGAGTCCGCCCTTCCTGCGCCATGCCGCCATCGAACGGCGCAACCGATCGGCTTCGCCCGGAGTGAAACCGGCGGCGGTGACCGCGAGCTGCATCACCTGCTCCTGAAAAATTGGCACGCCGAGCGTTCTTTCCAGCACGTCACGCACCGCCTCGCTCGGATAGGTGATGGGCTCGCTTCCTTCGCGCCGGCGCAGGTAGGGCTGCACCATGCCGCCCTGGATCGGCCCCGGACGCACGATGGCGACCTCGATCACCAGGTCGTAGAAGCGACGCGGCTTCATGCGCGGCAGCATCGCCATCTGTGCGCGCGACTCGATCTGGAACACACCCAGCGTATCGGCGCGGCCGATCATGTCGTATACCGCGGCATCCTCGGCCGGTACGTCGCTCATCGCGAACGGCCGCCTACGCACGACGCCGACGAGATCGAGTGCGCGACGGATCGCCGAGAGCATGCCGAGCGCGAGCACGTCGATCTTCAACAGGCCCAGCGCATCGAGATCGTCCTTGTCCCACTGGACGATGGTGCGCTCGGGCATCGCCGCGTTCTCGATCGGCACCAGCCGCGAGAGCGCGCCGCGCGCGATGACGAACCCGCCGACGTGCTGCGAGAGATGGCGCGGAAAACCGATCAGCTCGTCGACCAGGCGGATCAGCAGCGCGACTCTTCCATTGGCTGGATCGAAGCCGGCCTCGGCGAGACGCTCGGGCCTGATCCTGCGGCCGTCCCACCAGGCCATCGACTTCGCCAGCCGGTCGACCTGTTCGAGATCGAAGCCGAGCGCCTTGCCGACGTCGCGCACCGCACTGCGCGGCCGGTAGCCGATCACCGTGGCGACGAGCGCGGCGCGGTCGCGGCCGTATTTCGCATAGAGATACTGGATCACCGCCTCGCGCCGTTCGTGCTCGAAGTCGACGTCGATATCGGGCGGTTCGTTACGTTCACGCGAGATGAAACGTTCGAACAGCATGGTCATGTGCAGCGGATTCACCTCGGTGATGAAGAGCGCATAACACACTGCCGAATTTGCCGCCGAGCCGCGTCCCTGGCAGAGGATGCCGCGCGCACGGGCAAAATGCACGATGTCGTGCACGGTGAGGAAATACGGCTCGTAGCGCAGTTCCTCGATCAGCGCGAGTTCGTGTTCGATCTGCGCACGCACCGTCTCGGGCACGCCCGCGGCAAAGCGCAGGACCAGCCCCGCCTCGGTCAGCTTGCGCAGGTGGCCGATCGCGGTCTCGCCGGGCGGCACCAGTTCTTCCGGGTATTCGTAGCGCAGTTCGTCGAGCGAGAAGGTACAGTGTTCGGCGATCGCCAGCGTCGCGTCGAGCAGCGGCTGCGGGTAGAGCTGCACCAGGTCGTCGGGTGTGCGCAGATGGCGTTCGCCGTTAGGATGGAGCGCATCGCCCGCGTCGGCCACCGGCACGCCGAGGCGAATCGCGGTGAGGGTGTCCTGCAGCGCGCGGCGCGCGGCGACGTGCATGTGCACCCCACCCGCTGCGACCATCGGCAGTTCGGCTGCCTCAGCCAGTTCACCCGCCGCAGCCAGCCGCTCGGCATCGTCGGACGCACGGAACACCTCCACCGCGAGCCACGCCCGGCCGGGAAAACGTGCGGCAAGGATTTGCGCGTGTGCGATCGTCGGCGGCGGGTCGGCGAGCAGCAGCACGAGGCAGCCGGGCACGCCGTCGGCAAGATCGGCGAGCGTGAGCCGATAACGCCCCTTGAGCGCGCTGCGCCGCCCGCGCGTGATGAGCGCGGAGAGATTGCCGTAACCCGTGCGGTCGGTCGCCAGCAGCACCACGCGCAGGCCTTCGCTGAATTCGATTTCGCTGCCGACGATGAGCTTGAGCCCGCATGCCTTCGCCGCCACGTGCGCCCGCACGGCACCGGCAAGCGAGCATTCGTCGGTGATCGCGAGCGCGGCGTAGCCGAGTTCATGCGCACGCTCGACCAGTTCCTCCGGGTGCGATGCGCCACGCAGGAAGGTGAAATTGGAGAGGCAGTGGAGTTCGGCGTAGGGAGACATGTAGATTAAAGGCGACTCGCTCTCCTGTGCCCTTCCCGCTTGTGGGAGAGGGGCCGGGAGAAAGGGGCGTTTTCCACTTTCACGCGAACACCCCATGCACATACCACTCGCCGCTCACGCGGTCGCAATACACCCACAGCCGCGCGCCGTCCCGATCCTCCGCGACGTAGTAGTCGCGAGCGACGTCACCGTCGTCCCACCAGCCGCTTTCGATGCGTTCGGGGCCGGACTGCAGCTTGAGCCGGCCGTCGCGGCACGGCCGCGGATCGGGCAAGAGCCACAGCGGACGGTGGCGGTTGGCCACCGCGGCACGCTTCGGCCCCCGGGCCGGGCGCCAGGCACGTTCGGGACGATGGTCGGCGGCGGTCTCGACGCCATGGACCGCATCCGGACCGAGACGGATGCGCAGGCGCTCGAGCAGCAGGTCGCCGTCGGCTTCGCCATGCTGCGTCCGGAACAGGTCGACGTTCGCTCCCGCCAGTGCCTGCACGCGCGACGCGCGCAACACGACCGCGTGCACCGCTGCCGGCAGCCGTATGCGGCCGAGCATCTCGCGCATGAGCAGTTGCATGCGCCCGGCGTCGCGCGCCGGCTTGACGAAGCCGAGCTTCACGACGGTGGCCTCGTGCCGTTCATGATGGCAGACGAGTTCCAGTTCCTGCACGCCAGCCTGGCGCAGACAGAGAAATCCTTCCAGTTCCGGCAACAGGCGGCACGCGGCGAACAGCAGGGCCTCGGCCACGTGCACCGGCGCGGGCAGTTCCAGTACGCGCTCGAAGCGCGCCGGCGGCTCGAAGAAGGCGCGTGCCTCGGGCACGCGCCCCAATGCGCGGTCGAGTTCGTCGACGAGCGCCTGGCCGAAGCGCCGTGCCAGACCGGCACGCGGCAAGCGCAGACAGTCACCCAGCGACGATACGCCGATCCTGTCCAGGCTCTCCACCACCGCCGGCGACTGGTCCAGCAGCGCGACCGCCAGGGTGGCGAGCACGGCTTCCAGCCGCGCTCGCCCGCGAATCACCTTTTCCATGCCCGCACGCGCCAGCAACCAGGCACCGTGCGACGACGGCGCACAGGCCATCGACGCCGCGTAGCCCATTTCTTCAAGTCCGCTGCGCGCCCTCTGCAAGAGATTGCCAAGTCCGCGATGCAGGCTGAGGCAGGTACCGACTTCGAGCAGCAGCCCGGCGGGCGCTACCACGCTGACCGACGGCGTGAAGCGCCCCGCCCACACGGCGAGCCCTTCGAGTGCCGCCTGTTCGGCCCGCACATTGCGCTGGCGCACGACGAGATCGTCGGCCAGTACCTGCGCCGCGGAAGCGGTCATGCCAACCTCCACGCCACAGGCCGCGGCGGCGACGTTGCAGGCGACGACCCGGGTGCGGCCACCCAGCTGTTCGGCCACCGCCAGCGGCCCGGACGCAGCCGCGCCGCTGGCGCAGACGTCCAGCGGCAGCGCATGGAAATGGAAAGCGGCCCACAGCATGACAAGCCACTCACAAAACCCGCTGCGGGGACATGACTCAGGAGCGCGCCAGCGACAGCACGGACGCCGGGCGTCGCGCGCGGCGCGGCGCGCCGGGCAGGGCCACGAACAGCGGCCGGTTCACCGGTCCGCCGCGCCGCTTGAGGACGTGCACCGCAAGTCCTTCGCTCGCGGGTTCGAGCAGCAGGCGCAGCGCGGCGGGCGAACGCTCCGTGGCGGCGCGCGCGTGGCGAAACAGCACGCCCCAGGCACGGCCCGTCTCGGCCGCCAGTTGCAGGCGGCGCATACGGCGCTCGTCGGCCGCACGCAGCCACGCCAGGAGTGCTCCGCAGGCCCCCGAGCGCAGCGCCTGCTCCGCCGTCCACCAGGCGTCGCCCTCGCCGGCGGGCTTCACCACCAGCATGCGCGCAAGATCGATGCCGGCTGCGGCGAGCGCCGCCGCATAAGGTACATAAGGCGGTGCCACCCAGGCGAGCCAGCCCTCTTCTTCCGACAGGCGTGCCAGCGCCGGCATGAGCAGCCTGAGCTCGCCGATCCCCTGCCGCCGGATCAACAGCTCGGTCAGTGCGCCGCGCGGCCAGCCGCCGCCCGGCAGCACCGCGTCCAGCACGGCGAACCCGGTCGGCAACGCGGCCTCGGCCGTCTGCGCGCGCTGGCTGCCGCGCCAGATGCCGGGATGCCGCAGCACCGATTCGAGGGAGGGATTCACAGGAGGCCACCCTCCCGGCGCGCCATTTCCACTTTGGAAACCTCTCACAGGCTCCTGCCATTGCGGATCACCCCGACCGCGATCCCCTCGATCACCAGTTCCTGGCGCGTGAGATCGACCTCGATCGGCTTGAAATCCGGGTTTTCCGGCAGCAGCTGCACGGTGTGGCCGCGCTTTCTGAAGCGCTTGACCGTGACCTCGTCGCCGATGCGCGCCACCACCACCTGCCCCGCCCGGGCCTCGGCGCTACGGTGCACCGCGAGCAGATCGCCGTCGAGGATGCCGGCGTCCTTCATGCTCATGCCACGCACCTTGAGCAGGTAATCCGCACGCGGCGAGAACAGCGCGGCATCGATCTGGACGTGCCGCTCGACGTTCTCCTGCGCCAGGATCGGGCTGCCCGCCGCCACCTGGCCCACCACCGGCACGCCACCGCCGCCCGCCAGCCGGATGCCACGCGAGGTACCCGGCACCAGTTCCAGCACGCCTTTCCTGGCCAGCACCCTGAGATGCGCCTCGGCCGCGTTGGGCGAACTGAAGCCGAAGCGCTGCGCGATCTCGGCGCGCGTCGGCGGCAGGCCGGTGGTCTCGATCCACTCGCGGATCAGGTTCAGGATTTCTTCTTGGCGGGGGGTCAGGTCTCGCATGGCATTCCTCTGGATACTGTATGCATTTACAGCTGTATACATATACAGTATAAATACAGGAATCGGAAAACGCCAATGCGAATGTGCCGACCCCGGCGCGCCGCGCACGCACAGGAGAAACCATGATGAAGCTCGGAAAGATCAGCCCCCTCGCCTTCAGCCGCATGAGACTGCGCGGGATTTCCATCGATGCCTTGAACGACCTGCTCGCCCGCGGCCAGGTCGAGCGGCAGGCCGACGGCGCCCAGGTGATCTACCTCGACGCCCCGGCCCCCGGCCCGGTCCGGACGCGCCGCCCGCAACCCCGGCTGTATGCGGTGGTGGATGCGGCGGGCGAGGTGCTCACGGTGGAGAGGCGGGTGCGCTTGCGGACGGCGTGAACCCCACCTGAAACCGCGCAAGACCCACCCGCCAGGATGCTGCCGCCTTCCGGCCAGAACGTGAGGGCAATGTTCAGGCCGTCACCCTGCCCGGCAGGCCGAGGACAGTCGTATCGGCGAAAGTCTACGCCCGGCCCACTCGCCCGCACCGCAGGCCATCATCCGGCTCGACGGGCAGGACGAGCGCAGCCCAGCGTGAACAGATGCCCGTGCCAACTGCCGGGCGGGCTGGTTTCTTCCAACGGCGTCGGAGAGACGCCTGTCAGCCTGGCGGCGAGTTTTTGCGAGCAGTGGAGGGGCATCGGCTGAGATGCCTCAGGCCAAAACGGAGAGGCAGTCGCAAGCGTGGCAGGTCACCACAACACCCGGCGCAGTGCGATTTTCCTCGAAGGCTTGCCTGAGCAGGCTGACCAGTTCCGCCCCGGCGCGGTCGCAGGCTGTGCGTTCCGACTCACGCAACAGGAAAAAATCATTGCGCACGGCTTCCGAGGTGAACGCCGCCAGGTCCGGCACTTCGTCGTTACCGTCGAATGCAAACTTGAGCGCAAAACCCCGGCGAACAAAATGCAGCCAGTTCTGAAACGCCGCGTACACAGCCTGGCGCGGAAACAGATGAACCGGCCAGTCCAGGTCCGGTTTGCCGTCGAGCGCAAACAGGCTGCTGCCGAAAAATCCAAACTCCAGAACAGCGCCAGGCGGCAGAACCGGGCGGTGCGGAGCAGGCGCCTTCAATGCCATCGCACGCTCGAACGCCATTCCTTCCACATCGGGTTCAAGCTCCTCTACAGGTGCCCCCGGACTGCCGGCCGTACGGATGGCCCGTAGCATCGCGCCCATTTCGGCCTCGTAATCCTGCCTGGCAAACATCAACCTGACAGAACCGCCATTGCCTGAAAACGCCGGCATCAGGGCTGAGGCACAGGCCTTGCAGTCGATCTCCCAGATGATCGTGTCCTCATCGGGGTGGCTGACGAATACGGGCGCATCAAGACCTGAATCCGGCGGATAGCCACAGTCGCTGTTCAGCACGTAATAAGCGCCTGGACGGGCGGCGGCCGCATGAATTTCCAGTACGTCCCAGAGGATGCCGGTTTCAGCGATTGCCGGATTGCAGCCGGGGAATTCGGGCACCAGACCCACGCTCTGCCAAGGCGGCTCGGCATGGATGATTTCGCTGACCAGCCGCCAGCCAAACCGGCCGGGGAACTCGGCAGCGGGCGCCGGCCAGGGCTCGCCGGCGGCCGAATGTTTCATGATCCGCCACCCGAGAAAGCCCGGCTCAGGATCGACTGGTGAAGGCGCTCGGCGCGCTGGAGGCTGGCATCGCCCTTCACGTCGGCACTTATCGACACCCACTGTTCCTTGTAGCTCCGGCCGGCGCGATGCGCCTTAAGGTTCGCTGCGCTCACGTTAGCCTGTATTGAAACTTCGTTTTCGATCAGATTCGATCAGATCGACCACCAACCGCCGCAGCTTGGCCGGGTCCTGGAACTTGTTCTGCGACTTGTTGAAAATCAGGCCGAGCAAACCCTTCTGCTTGCCCAATTCCTCTAGCGTGTGGCGATAGTGATCGAACAGCTCATCGCCGTCTTTCTTGATGAGACTCGGCCAACTACACTGATCCGGCACCGGGCTCTCCTGATTGTACGGCGCCCAGGTGCGCTCGTCGGCCATCTTGAGGAACAGCATGTAGGTGAGCTGTTCGACGTAGTCGCCATACGACATGCCGTCGTCGCGCAGGACGTTGCAGTAGTTCCAGAGTTTCTGGACGATGGTGGCGGTATTCAAGCTTTACTCCAAACGTGCCAGTGCACGCAGTTTGTCTTCAAGGTCGGGCAGGCGCTGCTGGCTGCCCACATCCCCCGGTAAATGTCCTGGCAACGCATCGATAAAGGCGGGCGTGGCAAGCAAACCGGCGACCCGCTCGCGCAGATACGCCCGCAACTCGGCATGGCTCGATCGGCATTCGTCGACCAGACTGTCCCGCCCGTCGATCACAGCCAGGAAATCACCGAGGTCGTGGCTGAACAGATAATCGCCCCTGCCGCGTCCGGAAAAAGCCTCCAGTTTGGTGGCCAGAAAAATCGGTGCCGCCACCAGGCGGATCACGGTACCGCTTGGCAAGGCCAGGGGCTCGGCGGTATCGAGCGCCAGCGGGTACCAGGGATTGGAGAAACCGAGAATGCCTTCCAGCGCCGGCATGACATCCACCGCCACGTCGCCCACACGCCAACGGCAGATCGGCGCATCCGGGCTCATGTCATGCGCGAATCCCCGCGCAACCAAGGTGTTCTCGACACGACGGTAGTCCGCCAGCGTCAGCGTCTGAACCAGCAGATCGACATCCTCCGTAGGGCGGATCGCCGGCATGGCCGGGTCGGTGATCAGCAAGCCTGCGACGGCACCGCCGACGAACACCATTTCGCCCAGCAGATCGTCGCCCAGCCGCTGGGCGACCGATTCCAGCATCAGCACATTGATGTCGTTGGGGTTCATCCCGCCAACCGTTCGTCCAGCAGCGGCAGCGCCAGGGCCCGTTCGCGCGGGCTGCCGCCGCGCACCGCGTCGAACAGCACCAGCAATTCATAAAGCGCAGGGTTGCGACCCGCAGCCTCGGGCACCGTGGGGTAAAGCGGGTAAAACGCCTCGCCGCGCACCGTTCCGTTCTTGTGCGGCCATACCGGAGCGGGTTCGTTGGGCTGCATGATCTTGTCGACCAGCGGCGCTGCCGCATAGCCCGTCGGCATGCCACGCGACATGCCGCCACGGGTAGCGGGAAAGGCATAGCGCGCCCCGTTCAACACGAACTGGCGCAAGGCCTCACGCACCACCGTGGCCTTCCCGGCCTGGTCCTTGCGCGCCAACTGGGCAAGCACCGCCCGCTCCACCCCCGCGTGGATTTCCGAAGCCGTCAGGCTCAACTCCGAGGCCAGCACGGCATAGGCTGGCGCTGGCCCCTTCTCGATCGACAGCCGCAACAGAACCACCAGATCCTGGGGACGGAGCACTACCTGAGGGTTGGATTTGACTTTCGTCATGGCGATTTATTCTCTATTCGCGAATAGAGAATATAGTTTGTATCATATTGAATGTAAATGAATAGGATGCCACATATTGTCCTGTCTACTTGGCGGCGAGCGTTTGCGAGCAGTGGAGGAGCACGCCAATAATTGGATCAGCGGGCGCGGGGCGAAGTACTGGCCGGCGCCGGATTTGGCGTCCTGGGCGTTCTTGTTCTTCTCCAGCAGGCCATCGTAGGCATCGCCCTTCACGTCGGCGCTCATCGACACCCACTGTTCCTTGTAGCTCCGGCCGGCGCGATGCGCCTTAAGGTTCGCTGCGCTCACGTTAGCCTGCACTGAAACTTCGTTTTCGATGGGATCGACCACCAGCCGCCGCAGCTTGGCCGGGTCCTGGAACTTGTTCTGCGACTTGTTGAAAATCAGGCCGAGCAAACCCTTCTGCTTGCCCAATTCCTCCAGCGTGTGGCGGTAATGATCGAACAAGTCGTCGCCGTCTCTCTTGATGAGGTTCGGCCAAGTGTACTGCTCCGGCAAGCGCGGTGGTGAAGAGGGCTTCGACCTGGGTGTTCATGGGGGACAAGGTGGAGGTTACGATCGGGGCGTTGTACCACCAGCCGTCAGGGTTGTGGAGGCGTCAATTTCCACACAAAACGGCATAGCGCCGGTTTTAAAAGACTCTGTAAAAAACTCATGTCATGCCTTTCGACATCCTGTTTTCTGTTTTGCCAGTGGCAATGGCGGCAGCTTCAAGTCCTTGAGAAACGCGTTGTGCGCATTGGTAGCGCTGATGATCCTATCTTCCAGACCAATCAACTAACCATCGCCCCGCGCAGTTGGTCGGCGATGCTCCAGAGGGTGTTGCCCAGTTGTTTTTGATTGGCTTCGGTCATTTCTTCGGGCGTCGTTTGATTTTGCTTTCCAGCGCTTGGAGGTCGGCCTCGTCCTGCTGGTCGGCTTGAATGGCTTCCTGCCTTCTGCGGTCCTGGTCGAACTTGAGGTAAAGCTCGCCCGTGCGCGCTTCCATCTGCTCATGGCTGACGGCACCGGCGTGGGTGAGCAGCGGGAAGCCGTTGGAGGTGATGATCTGATCCACGTTCTGCTTCCAGAAGGCCATGCGCGTCTCCTGCTTGCTCTTGGCTCGCAGTTCGGCGGTTTCCAGGAAGATCACCACCAGCCGGTTCAGCGTGTCGATCTCGTCCTCGGTCAGGTAGTTCTTGGCCACGACGATGTCCGCCTTGCGCACCTTGTTGCCCTTCCAGGCCAGCAGGCCGAAATGCGGATCGGCCGGATTGGCCCGCGTCATGATGAGTTCGGCGGCGGTCTGCCGCGTCACGGCAAAGATCAAAAGGTTCTGCACGGTGGCGAAGAAAACCTGCGTGGCCTTGTCCGTCTTGTCGTAGTCGCTGGAGAGGGCAAAAAGGTCGCGCACCTTCTGATAAAAGCGCTTTTCCGAGGCCCGGATGTCCCGGATGCGCGCCAGCATCTCGTCGAAGTAATCCGGGCGGCCATCCGGGTTCTTCAGCCGCTCGTCGTCCATCGCGAAGCCCTTGGTCAGGTACTCCTTCAGGACGGTGGAGGCCCAGCGGCGGAACTGCACCCCGCGCGGCGAGCGCACGCGGTAGCCGACGGCCAGGATGGCGTCGAGGCGGTAGAGCTTGGTGCGGTAGTTCTTGCCGTCGGCGGCAGTTACCGAGGATTCCTCGGTAACTGAAGGCATTTCCAGCTCTCCGTCTTCAAAGATGTTCTTGAGGTGCAGCCCCACGTTGTCTGTGCTCACGTCAAAAAGCTGGGCCATTTCACGCTGTGTCAGCCAGACCGTTTGGTCTTTTGCCCGCAGCTTGATCTGGCTGCGGCCGTCTTCGGTGGTGTAGAGAATGAGCGGAATCATGTAGATGGCCCGTCGACGAATGCTGGGTGACGGGACAGGAAATCCATCACGCCAGCCAGATTCCGTTTCACATCGACATCCAGAATATGGATGACACACAGGCCCAGGCCCATCAGGAAGGCGTCACGCTGCCTGTCGTATTCAACCTTGTCGTCGTGGCTGCTTCCGTCAACCTCGATCACTGCACGCCTCTCGGCGCAATAGAAATCAACGATGTAATTGCCGATGATTTTCTGCCGGTCAAAGTCAAAGCCTTTGAACTGCCCTCTTTTCAGCTGGTTCCACAGCAACACTTCCGACAGATTGCCCGCGCGTCGCAATGCCTTCGCCCGATCTTTCAATTTGGGGTTGAACGGCAATGCCATGTAGCTTTTGGTATCCCGTGAGGGGCCCACGCCACCAGAACGCGGTTTATTTCCCTCCTCCGGAGGGGTGCTCCGAAGGGTAGTGGCTCCAACGCCGTGCACCCCATCATTCCCCTCCTCCGGAGGGGTGCCCCGAAGGGTAGTGGCTCCAACGCCGTGCACCCCATCATTCCCCTCCTCCGGAGGGGTGCCCCGAAGGGGCGGGGTGGTTGCTTTAAGGCTTCGCTGTGTCATGAACCACCCCGTCAGGCTTCGCCTGCCACCCCTCCAATGGAGGGGAATAGCTGCTGCATCAGGCCTTTCTTGTGGGTCTTGAGGGCTTCGAGTTTTTGGGTTTCGGCGGTGATCAGGGCGTCGAGGCTGCTCAGGCAGGAGGCGATGCGTTGTTGTTCGGCGTAGGGAATGAGGGGAACCTTGAGCCGAGAGAATGTCTCTCCGGTCAGATGCTTGATGCCGCCTCCGGTGAAGAGCATTTCGAACTGAGCAGTGTCTGCAAGATTTTCGAGATGAAGAACCAGAATCTTTGGCTCGAACGGCACATTGAAGCGGACCCTGTGAATCGCCTTCTGGAACTTGAGGTCGGGCATGCGACCATCCCAGACCGCTGCACGTCCAGGCTCTCCGCCTTCACAGACAACGACATCCCCGGCCCTCAGTCTGATTCGACCGGGTTCCGACGTACGCCGGAACGGTGATATCGGATTAATCAGCGCCTCCAAAGCTGACAAATCTTGTCCAAGCGCCTGCCTGGGCGACGCGGGCGTACTCGAAGTCATCCGGCTCGATGCCGGGATTGGCAGCAATGGAATCATGGATCATTTCAGCCGCTTCCCCGCCTTGCGATACACCGCACTGTCCTCCCGCTTGCCCACCGCCACCACGACCACGACCACCCGCGCATCGAAAATCTGGTACACCAGCCGGTAGCCGGCGGCGCGCAGCTTGATCTTGTAGCAATCCGGCATGCCCGACAAGCGAGCTGTTTCGACGCGGGGATTTTTCAGTCGTTCCAGCAGCTTGGTCTTGAATTGTTCGCGCAGGAGGCGGTCGAGCTTCTGCCACTCTTTCCAGGCGCTGTGCCGGAATTCGAGGCTATAGGTCATCGAGTTCGACTTTGACGGTACGCTCTTTTTCGCGCGCCTTTACCAACCGGGCGAGTTCGATGTCATCGAGCTTTTCCATCATCGCCTCGAAGGCGGCAGCGGGCACGAGATAGGCGGCGGGCTTGTTATGGTTGAGCACGGCGACAGGAAAGCCATCCGCCTCTTCGATGACGGCGGTGGGGTTCTTCTTCAGCTCGCTGATGCTGACCGAGGCGTTGGTGTAGAGCAGTTCCATGGCCGACTCCATTACATTGGGGACGCGCTGAACAATTCACCACTCCGGCAAACGTCGGGGTCCACCTGCTTGGTTTGATCGGGTTCCAGCACATGCTGGAACGCGCCATTGAATCAACCAGCGTTTTTTTGGATCTTTATTTTGGTCATTATTTTAGTCATAAATTAATCATACCGCAAGGCGCCGGGGCGGCGATGTGGCCTGATCGGGGCCGACCAGGTCGCGATCAAGCTGGTTGTTTCCAGCCCTAACCAGAAGGATGTACGCCTGTTTCAGAAAATCAGGGCCGTGGCCGAACGTATTCAGGATGGAGCGGAAAATCGGAGAAGCCCGTGAATCGGTCGTTCCAGGTGAAATCACAGCGGGAATAAGCATCCCAGCAATCGGCAAGGTAAGCCAGCCGCAGCATGGATTCACCCGTCCATCTGTAACGCAGATCCGGCCGTTGACATACCCATGGCGTGACCCCCCAATCCAGAGAGCGGATTCCGTCGACACACAACACGATGTCCATGTCGCCACACACGTGCCGGGATTGATAATGAGAAATACGTTTGTAGCCTCCGCATAGCGCACCGAGCCTGCCGCCCATAGTGAAAAACCGTTCTCTTTCTTCCCAGCTCGGGCGGCCGAGTCTGAAATACCGCTCGATGGCCAGGCCCAGCACTTGAAGTTTCGCCGAAACGGCATGCTCATGCGCGAGTTGGTATTTCCCCCCAACCGCACGGACAGCCATCCACATGAACAGATGGGAGCACTTGTGTCCGGATTTTCTGACCTGGATGGAAAGATCGCTGGGTGTGACCGGTCCGCGAACAGCTACCTGCTTGCGGATGCGATGCAACGCATCCCGTACGTGCAATGCCTGCGCACGCTCGCGCTCGATCCATCCGTCGGGCATGCCCGCGGACGGGTGTCCGTTCATGGATATCGCCATCTTTCGTATTCGAAAAAATCGCCAGGCTTGGCCTCTTCAGGCACGCACGGTGGTTGCCCCCATCCAGCCTGAAAAATACCCCGATGGACAGAACCGCGGAGCACGTATCGTCCCGCTTCGAGGACGAGCGCTCAGGGCCGCCCGTGGATCAGATACCAGTTGACGCCACTGCGGGCATGGCCGGTTTCGTCCATCAGGAGGTCGAGGGTGAGGCTGGCGAGGTCGTCGGCGACCGGGTCGGCCTGCGGATTCCTCTCCTGGTGGACGATCTTGAGATAGGTCTGGCACTCGGGACAGCTTTCGGCCTCGACCGCGCGATCACTCCCTTCGAGATGGTAGTAGCCGATGTCGCGGGTGTTGTCGCAGTTGCTGCACTTGGCGCGCACCACGTGCCATTCCGCACTGCACAGCGCACAGTGCAGATAGCGCAGGCCGTTCGCCGCGCCTCCGATGCGCACCACCGAGCTCACCGGGTGCGAGCCGCACACGGGGCACAGATTGGGCAGTTCGGGACGCGCGACCCGTTCGACCGGAAGCTGGCGCGCCAGATGCGTCCAGTGCACCTGCAAGGCGGCGCCGATGATGGGGGCGGCAGCGGCATCGAGGCGATCCGCATCGTTGTCGAACAAACACGCCGCCTGCTCGTCCAGCCATGCGACGTCGCCATCCAGCACCGCCTGCAAGGCGATTCGTCCGCCAGGGGCAAGCAGCGTCCGCACCGTGCGGGCGAGTTCGCGGGCGGTGTCGTGCCAGGCGGGCCGGGCAAGCCCCGCCGGGGCCAAGGGTGGCATGCCGTGTTCGCGGCATTGCGTCAGCCGCTCGGGCGTAGGCGGTTCCTCCGCCAAACCGGCATCCAGCCTTTCCTGCTGCGCCCGCGCAAGCTGCGCGACGAAGCGCAGATAATCGCCCATCACGTGCGCTTCGGCCAGTTGCTCCAGGCGCCGTGCACGCATCAGGAAAACGTCGGCGGGCGGCAGTCGCAGTTCGGGAATGCTGCCCGCCGCCGCTTCGATCTGGCCGGGCTGCAGGAAAGTGGTCGTCATGCGTTGCTCATGTCCTGGTGAAGATTTTCCGTGCGGACACCGCTCCAAAAGATGCGCTCCGGATCATTTTCCGGTCATGTCGCGGTACCAGGCGCGGTGATGCTGCCTGGCCCAGGCCTCGGACACCGTGCCGCGCATCATCGCGCGCACCGAGCCCCTGACCCAGATCGCCGCATACACGTGCACCACGATACCAAGAATCATGATCCACGCCGCCAGCGCGTGCACGACCACGGCCACGCGGATCAGTCCGATCGAAAAGAACGGTGCGAACCACGGCTGCCAGATGACGACTCCGGAAACCAGCAGCACGGGGATGCTCACCACCATGACCCAGAACAGGTATTTCTGCCCGGCGTTGTACTTGCCGACCTCCGGCAGATCCCGGTCGCGGTTGCACAGTACGTCCTTGATGCGCCCCATCCACTGCCGATCCGCGTCGGTGATGCGGTTGAACCGCCAGAAGCGGGCCGCCATCGCCATGAACGACAGGAACATCAGCGCGCCGATGAAGGGATGCAGGATGCGCGTCCAGGGGCCGCCGCCGAACAGGTTGGCGAAAAAGAAGAATGCCGGGTGGAACAGCGCCAGCCCGGAGAGCGCGGCGAGGACGAAAGCGATCGCCACCATCCAGTGGTTGCCGCGCTCCTTCGCCGTGTAGCGTTGAATCGTGCCCATGTTCGCTCCTTGATGTCGGATGAAAGATCGAGGACGGTACGTTTCAGTCCGTCTTTTCTTCCTCGACCTCCTTCGGACCGGCCGTGACGAAATGGAAGAAACCCGCGAACACCGCCAGTCCGATGCCCAGGCCCATCAGTGGCTTGGCGATGCCCTTCCACAGGCTGACCAGCGGACTGATGTGCGGATCCTGCGGCAGGTTCGCATAAAGCGCCGGCTGGTCGCCGTGCTGCAGCACGTACATCACGTGCGTGCCGCCGACCCCCGCGGGGTCGTACAGCGCGGCATTGGCGTAACCGCGTTCCTTCAGGTCGGCAATGCGCGTTTCCGCGTGGCGGACCATGTCGTCCTTGGTCCCGAACACCAGCGCGCCGGTCGGACAGCTCTTGATGCAGGCCGGCTCCATGCCCACGGCGACGCGGTCGGAACACAGCGTGCATTTGTAGGCCTTGCTGTCCTTCTGCGAGATGCGCGGAATGTTGAACGGGCAGCCGGTGATGCAATAACCGCAGCCGATGCAATGTTCCTCGTGGAAATCGACGATGCCGTTGCGGTACTGGACGATCGCCCCCGGGGCCGGACAGGCCTTGAGGCAGCCGGGGTCCGCGCAGTGCATGCAGCCGTCCTTGCGGATCAGCCATTCCAGTCGACCCTGTTCCACCTCGACTTCGGAGTAGCGCATCACCGTCCACGACTGGGCGCTCAGGTCGCGCGGATTGTCATAGGTGCCCGCGCTGGAGCCGACTTCGTCGCGCAGGTCGTTCCACTCCATGCACGCCACCTGGCAGGCCTTGCAGCCGATGCACTTGGATATGTCGATGAGCTTGGCGACGCGGAGCGGATCGCGCACGCCGGGCGGCAGAGTGGTGGTGGCGGAACGGGCCTTGATGTCGAGCGATTGCAATGCCATGGCCGTCTCCTAAGCTTTCTCGACGTCGACCAGGAACGCCTTGAACTCCGGCGTCTGGGTGTTGCCGTCACCCACGAAGGGGGTCAGGGTGTTGGTCAGGTAGCCGTTTTTCGCCAGGCCCATGAAGCCCCAGTGGAGGGGGACACCCACCGTATGGGTCCGCCTGCCGTCCACGTCCAGGCTCATGAGGCGCCTGGTCACCACCGCGACCGCGACGATATGGCCGCGGTTCGACTTCACCCGCACATGGTCGCCGGCCTTGATGCCTTTTTCCTGCGCCAGTTCCTCGCCGATCTCGACGAACTGTTCGGGCTGCAGGATGGCATTCATGCGGGCGTGCTTGGTCCAGAAGTGAAAGTGTTCGGTGAGCCGATAGGTGGTGGCGACGAACGGAAACCTGTCGGGTTTGCCGAACGTTTCCCAGTCGTCCTTGAACACCCGCGCCGCCGGCGACGAGCGCACGGCCGGGTTGTCGGGCGCCAGCGGATTGGCTGCCAGGGGTGTCTCGAACGGTTCGTAGTGCTCGGGAAAGGGGCCTTCTGCCATCTTGTCCACGGCGAAGAAGCGGGCCACCCCCTCCGGGTTCATGATGAAAGGATTCATGCCCTCCTCCGGCGCCGAATCGATCTTGAAGTCCGGTACGTCGGCGCCCGTCCACGTGCGCGCCTCGGCGTCCCATTCGACCAGCCTGCGCGCCGGATCATACGGTTTGCCGCTCGGGTCGCAGGACGCGCGGTTGTACAGGATGCGCCGGTTGGCCGGCCAGGAGAAGGCCCAGTTGAGGGTCTGGCCGATACCGAATGGATCCGAGTTGTCGCGCCGCGCCATCAGGTTGCCCTTCTCGCTCCACGCGCCGGAGAACAGCCAGCAGCCGCAGGACGTCGAACCATCGTCGCGCAGCTGCGCGAAGCCGTTCAGCTGCTCACCCGCCTTGACCAGCACCTTGCCGGGGTGCTTCGGATCCTCCAGATCCTTCAGCGCCTTGCCGGAAAATTCCCGCGCCAGCTCCTCGGGCGTCGGGAACGACGGCACCTTGTGCTTCCATGTCAGATTGAGGATGGGATCGGGGAACGCTCCGCCCTCCTTCTGATACAGCGCACGGATCCTGAGGAAGATGCCGGCCATGATCTGCTGGTCCGACAGGGCTTCACCCGGTGGTTCGGCGCCTTTCCAATGCCATTGCAGCCAGCGTCCGGAATTGATCAGGCTACCGTCCTCTTCGGCGAAGCAGGTCGACGGCAGGCGAAACACCTCGGTCTCGATCTTCGTCGGATCGACGTCGTTGTATTCGCCATGGTTCTGCCAGAATTCCGAGGTCTCGGTCGCCAGCGGATCGATGACGACGAGGAATTTCAGCCTGGACAGCGAGTTCGACACCTTGACCTTGCACGGCGCCGAGCCGAGCGGATTGAAACCCTGGCAGACATAGCCGTTGACCTTGCCCTGCCCCATGTCCTCGAACACCTGCAGCAGATCGTAGCCCTTGTCCATCTTGGGCAGCCAGTCGTAGCACCAGTCGTTCTCGGCGGTGGCCGCGTCGCCGAACCAGGCTTTCATGAGACTGACGTGGAATTTGCCGTAGTTCTGCCAGTAGCTCAATTGCCCCGGACGCAAGGGCTTGGACGCGCGTTTTGCGATGTAGGCCCGGTAATCCTGCTCGCCATCCGCCGGCAGCGTCAGGTATCCCGGCAACAGATTGGACAGCAGGCCCAGGTCGGTCAGTCCCTGGATGTTGGAATGGCCGCGCAGCGCGTTCATGCCGCCGCCGGGAACGCCGATGTTGCCCAGCAGCAGCTGTACCATCGCCCCGGCACGGATCATCTGCGAGCCGACCGAGTGCTGCGTCCAGCCCAGCGCATACATGATGGTCATGGTCCTGTCGGCCGCCGCGGTTTCCGCGATCATCCCGCAAACGCTGAGAAAGGCGTCCTGCGGCGTTCCGCAGATGGTGGAAACCATCTCGGGCGTGTAGCGGGCGTAGTGCGCCTTCATCAACTGGAAGACGCAGCGCGGGTGCTGCAGCGTCGGATCGACGCGGGCGTAACCGTCCTCGCCGATCTGATAGCCCCAGGACGACTTGTCGTAGCTGCGCTTGTCCGCGTCGTAGCCGGAAAAAAGACCGTTCTCGAACGAAAAGCCGTCCTTCACCAGGAAACTGGAATCAGTGTAGTGCCTGACGTATTCGTGATGGATCGCGTCGTGCGTCAGCAGGTAGTTGATGACGCCGCCGAGAAATGCGATGTCCGTGCCGGCGCGGATCGGCGCATAGAAATCGGAGACCGCGGCCGAGCGCGTAAAGCGCGGATCGACCACGATAAGCCGCGCCTTGCGGTGCGCCTTCGCCTCGGTCACCCACTTGAATCCGCACGGGTGCGCCTCGGCGGCATTGCCGCCCATGATCAGGACCAGGTCCGCGTTCTTGATGTCGACCCAATGATTGGTCATCGCTCCACGGCCAAACGTCGGGGCAAGACTTGCCACCGTCGGGCCGTGTCAGACACGTGCCTGGTTGTCGAATCCGAGTATCCCCATGCTGCGGACGACCTTGTGCGTCACGTAGCCGGTTTCGTTGCTGGAGGCGGACGCCGCGAGCACGCCGGTGCTGAGCCAGCGATTGACCGTTTCGCCCTTGTCGTTGGTGGCGATGAAGTTGCTGTCGCGGTCATCCTTCAACAGGCGGGCAATCCGCTCGAAGGCGTCGTCCCAGGAAATGCGCGTCCATTCCCTGCTGCCCGGGGCCCGGTATTCCGGGTACTTCAGACGATTGGGACTGCGCACGAAATCCACCAGTGCCGCGCCCTTTGGGCAAAGCGTTCCGCGGTTGACCGGATGGTCGGGGTCGCCCTCGATGTGGAAGATCGCGGTTTCGGTATTCTTGGACTTGTCGCCCAGGCTGTACATCAACAGGCCGCACCCCACCGAGCAATAGGGACAGGTGTTGCGGGTTGCCGTGGCACGCGCAAGCTTGAACGCCCTCACCTCGGCCAGCGCCTCGCCCGGCGCGAACCCCAGTGCCGCGAGACTGGATGCGCCGACTCCCGTCGCGCAAATCCTGAAGAACTGCCTTCGAGTCACTTGCATGCCTGTCCCTCCTTGTCCTTGTGTGCGGCAATCAGCCGCATAAGGAGACTATAGGAACAAAAACAGGTATTCCAAGGTTTTTGTTGGACGGCTGCGCCGGTCAGGCGGAGTGCGGAATCGGAGCCGCGAACCGGCGGCCTGCCTGCCACATCGGGCGGGACCGCCCAAGCGGATGGTCATTGTTCCACGTGCGCGACGCTCACCCGGCGGCGAATGGAATCTCCCCACGGCGCGGTCTGCCGGATCGGCATTCGGGCGCGCGCCCATAGCCCGCCATCATCCGCGGCGCGGACGATCGTCAAGCGCCATGGCCGCGCCCGTGGTGCGCCAGCAGATAGGCCCGCAGCGCAACGGCCTGGTTGTATTCGTTGTCGCGCGCGCCGTACAGCAATGTCACCCGTCCCCGTTTCGCCGCCATGCGCAGCGGCTCCAGCGCTTCCGGCATCGCGCCGAGTTCCGCGGTGTAGCGATCCACGAATTCGTTCCATTTTGCGCGATCATGCGCGAACCAGCGTCGCAACGCGGTGCTCGGTGCCACATCCCGGAGCCACGCATCGGCACGGACCTGCGCCTTGGTCAAGCCACGCGGCCAGACGCGGTCGACCAGCACGCGCCAGCCGTCGTCATCGGCGGCCGCCGTATCGTAGACTCGCTTGATCCGGATATCCATGCCACCTCCTGCCGTGTCGTGCGCGCAACCCGCGACGCCACTGCGCGGTGCCGCGCAGCACGCCATGTCACGTCATGCCAGCATAGGCGAAAATGGGAAGAAGCACACGCCGCGAAACCGGCCGGCGTGCGGGATCCACCCCGCCGGCGCCAGCAGGTGCCGCTGTCAGAGCGACGTACCGATGGCCTGCATGCACACCGCCATCAGCGACTGTGGAAGGATGCCGAGGACGAGCATGGCGAGGCCGTTGGCGGACAACAGGGTCCGTGCCCCGGCGCCGGCGGCGACGGGTTCGCTGTCATGCGGCGCATCGAAGTACATCAGCTTGACCACCCGCAGATAATAGAACACTCCGATCAGGGAAAGCAGGACCGCGACGACGGCGAGCCACACGTAGCCAAGTTCGATCACCGCCTGCAGCACCGCCAGCTTGGCATAGAACCCCACCGTGGGCGGGATTCCCGCCATGGAAAACATCAGCAGCAGCATGATGAAGGCCAGCCACGGACTGCGGCGATTCAGTCCACGAAAATCATCCAGGCGGTCGGCCTCGAACCCCGCGCGCGACAACAGCAGGACCATGCCGAAGGCACCCAGGCTCATGAGTACGTAGACGAGCACGTAGAACATCGCGCTGCCAAAGCCGCTCTGCGTGCCGGCAAGGATGCCGAGCAGCATGAATCCCATGTGCGCGATGGTCGAGTAGGCGAGCATGCGCTTGATGTTGCTCTGCGCGATGGCGGCGATGTTGCCGATCGCCATCGACAGTACGGCGAGCACCACCAGCATGTCGCGCCATTCGGCAACCTGCGACTCCAGGCCCTGGCCGAGGATGCGCACGACGAAGCCGAAGGCGGCGATCTTCGGGGCGGAGCCGATGAACAGGGTCATCGCGGTGGGCGCCCCGTGATAGACGTCCGGAACCCACATGTGGAACGGCACCGCGCCGAGCTTGAATGCAAGGCCGGCGACGATGAAGACCAGACCGAACACCAGCGGCAGCCGCAGGTCCGTGCCGTCGGCGAGCAGTTCGGCGATCTCGCCGAGGGCAAGCGAACCGGTGACTCCATACACCATCGACATGCCGTACAGCAGCATGCCGGAGGCCAGCGCGCCGAGCACGAAATACTTCATCGCCGCCTCGGTGGCCACCGCGGAGTCCCGCTGCAGCGCGACCATGGCGTAGAGCGACAGCGACAGCAGCTCGAGGCCGAGGTAGAGGCTCAGAAAGTGGCTGGCCGACACCATCACCATCATGCCCAGCAGGGCGAACAGCAGGAGGGTGAAGAACTCGCCGCGGTAAAGGTTTCGTGCCGCGAGATAGGCACGCGCGTACACCATCACCATCGCGGTTGCGAGATAGACGAACAGCTTGAGAACGCGCGCCAGCGTATCGTCGATGAACAGGCCGTTCAGCACCACGCCAGCGGGATCCGGCAGGCCGCGCAGCGTGAGGAACGCCGCGCCGGCGAGGGTGGCGAGTGAGAGCGCATAGGTGACGTAGCGCTTGCCGTCGTCGAGCGCGGCATCGATCACGAGGATCAGCGACACCATGGCAAGAACGAAGATTTCGGGCAGCACGGGAACGAGTGACTGGGGGCTCATGGATGCGCGCTCACGGGAGTTTGCTGTGGGCGACGTGCGCCAGCAGTTCGGTCACCGATGCGTGCATGACGTCGGTGAACGGCTTCGGATACAGGCCCATGCCCAGCACGGCGACGGCGAGCACGCCGAGCAGCAGGAATTCACGGGCGTCGAGGTCCTTCATCGCCTCGACCTCTGGGCTGGCGACGGCGCCGAACACCACGCGCTTGTACATCCACAGCGTGTACGCCGCGCCGGTGATCAGCGAGGTGGCGGCAAGAAAGGCGAACCAGAAATTGACCTTGCTCGCCGCCATGATGACCATGAACTCGCCGACGAAACCACTGGTGGCGGGCAGGCCTGCATTGGCCATGGCGAACAGCATGAACAGCGCGGCGAATACCGGCATCCTGTTCGCCAGGCCGCCATAATCCTTGATCTGGCGCGAATGCAGGCGGTCGTACATGACGCCGATGCAGAGGAACAGCGCGGCCGACACGAAACCGTGCGAAATCATCTGCACCAGTCCGCCCTGCCAGCCCAGCGGGCTGAACATGAAGAATCCCAGGGTGACGAAGCCCATGTGCGCGACCGATGAGTAGGCGATGAGTTTTTTCATGTCCGCCTGCACCAGCGCCACCAGGCCGATGTAGGTGATCGCGACGAGAGACAGGGTGACGACCAGCCAGGCGAGTTCGTGCGCCGCGTCGGGCGCGATCGGCAACATGAAACGCAGAAAGCCATAGGCGCCGACCTTCAGGGTGATCGCCGCGAGTACCACCGAACCGCCGGTGGGCGCCTCGACGTGGGCATCCGGCAGCCAGGTATGCACCGGCCACATCGGCACCTTGACGCCGAACGCCAGCAGGAAGGACAGGAAGATCAGGATCTGCGCGGTCATGCCGAGCGTGGTCCGGTGCCAGGTCTGGATGTCGAAGCTGCCGCCGGCCTGGTAGTAGAGATAGATCAGGGACACCAGCATCAGCAGTGAGCCGAGCACGGTGTAGAGAAAGAACTTGAACGCCGCGTAGACCCGGTTGGGGCCGCCCCACACGCCGACGATGAGGTACAGCGGAATGAGCATGCCTTCGAAGAAAACGTAGAACAGCACACCGTCGAGCGCGGCGAACGCACCATTGATGAGCCCCGACATGATCAGGAAAGCCGCCATGTATTGCGCGACCTTGTCCTGAATGACCCGCCAGCCGGCGACGACGACGACCAGCGTCGTGAAGCTGTTGAGCAGTATCAGCGGCATCGAGATACCGTCGACGCCGAGATGGTAGTGCACGTTGAATGCGGGGATCCACGATTTTTTCTCGACGAACTGCATCGCCGCGGTGGCGGTGTCGAAGCCGGTTGCAAGCGGGATCGCCGCGAGCAGGCCGAGCGCGGCACCGGCCAGCGCCAGCCAGCGGGCGAGGGGCGCGTTGCGGTCGGATCCCGTGGCGAGCACGAGAAACCCGGCGACGATCGGGATCCAGATGACGAGAGAGAGGATTTCCTGTGCGAACATCGCTGTCGTTCTAGTTGAGCCGCACGAACCACCAGGTCACCAGGGCGAATACCCCGGTCAGCATGGCGAAGGCGTAATGGTAGACGTAGCCCGACTGCAATATCCTGGCCAGACGGGAGATGCGCTCGACGAGACGTGCGGAGCCATTGACGACGAGCCCGTCGATGATGCCCCGGTCGCCGCCGCGCCACAGGGCCGCGCCCAGCAGGCGCGCGCCCCTGGCAAACAGCCAGTCGTAAAGCTCGTCGAACCAGTACTTGTTGACGAGCACGCGGTACAGAAACTGGAAACGCCGTGCGAGCGCCGCCGGAATGTCCGGACGCTTCAGATAGAAGAATGCGGCCAGTCCCACGCCGGCGACCGCGAGCCAGAACGGCAGCGTCATCACCGCGTGCAGGCCCATCGCCCACGGACCGTGGAATTCCTGGCGCAACTCGTTCATCACCGGATGGCGATCGGCGACGTAGATCGCCTGGCCGAAGAATTCACCGAACAGCATCGGCTCGATGGTCATGTAGCCGATCGCCAGCGAAGGCAGGGCCAGCGCCAGCAGCGGGCCGGTGATCACCCAAGGGGTTTCGTGCGGCGTCCCGCCGTGGCCGTGATGGAGGTCGGGCTCGTTGCCGTGTGCATGGCCCTGGTGGAAGCGTTCCTTGCCGTGGAAGACCATGAAATACATGCGGAACGAATAGAACGCGGTGACAAAGACGCCGGCGAGTACCGCGGCGTAGGCAAAGCCGGAGCCCGGCAGATGCGACAGCTTCGCCGCCTCGATGATGGTTTCCTTCGAGTAGAAACCCGACAGGAAAGGCGTACCGATCAGGGCCAGCGAACCGATCAGCGAGGTGATCCAGGTGATCGGCATGTATTTCTTCAGGCCGCCCATGTAGCGGATGTCCTGGTTGTGGTGCACCGCGATGATGACCGAGCCGGCCGCGAGGAACAGCAACGCCTTGAAGAAGGCATGCGTCATGAGGTGGAAGACCGCGACCGAATAGGCCGAGGCGCCGAGCGCAACGGTCATGTAGCCGAGCTGGGAAAGGGTGGAGTACGCCACCACGCGCTTGATGTCGTTCTGCACGATGCCGAGAAAGCCCATGAACAGCGCGGTGATCGCACCGATCACCATGATGGTCGACAATGCCACGTCGGACAGTTCGTACAGCGGCGACATGCGCGCGACCATGAAGATGCCTGCCGTCACCATCGTCGCGGCATGGATCAATGCGGAAATCGGCGTCGGACCCTCCATCGAGTCGGGCAGCCAGACGTGCAGCGGAAACTGCGCCGACTTGCCCATCGCACCGACGAACAGCAGCAGGCCGATCGCGGTCATCAGACTCCATGTCATATCCGGCCACACGGTGATGGTCTTGTCGGCGAGCGTGGGGGCCTTGGCGAATACGGTCGCGTAGTCGAGCGAGCCGAAATGCGCGAGCACGAGGCCGATGCCGAGGATGAAGCCGAAATCGCCGACCCGGTTGACCAGGAAGGCCTTGAGATTGGCGTAGATCGCGGATTCCTTGGTGTACCAGAAGCCGATCAGGAGGTAGGACACCAGGCCCACCGCCTCCCAGCCGAAGAACAGCTGCAGGAAGTTGTTGCTCATCACCAGCATGAGCATGGAGAAGGTGAACAGCGAGATGTAGGAGAAGAAGCGCTGGTAGCCGGGATCGTCGTGCATGTAGCCGATGGTGTAGACGTGCACCATCAGCGAGACGAAGCTCACCACCAGCATCATCATCGCCGTGAGCGAATCGATGAGAAAACCGATTTCGAGATTCAGGCCGCCCACCGTCATCCAGGTGTACACCGTGCCGTTGAACGTGTGTCCCGCCAGCACGTCGCGGAACACCAGTACCGACGCGGCGAACGACACCGCGACGCCGGCGATGGTGACGAGGTGCGCACCGCCACGGCCGATCCAGCGGCCGAACAGGCCGGCCACGAGGGCACCGCAGAGCGGCGCCAGCGGAACGATGAGATAAAGCGTCTGCATGTCCATCCGCTTCAGCCTTTCAGACGGTCGAGATCGTCGACATTGATGGTCCTGAGGCTGCGGAACAGCACCACCAGGATGGCAAGCCCGATGGCCGCCTCCGCGGCGGCGACGGTGAGGATGAAGAACACGAAGATCTGCCCGTGGATGTCGCCGAGGTAGTGGGAGAAGGCGACGAAATTCATGTTCACGGCGAGCAGCATCAATTCGATCGCCATCAACAGGATGATGACGTTCTTGCGGTTGAGGAAAATGCCGAGCACGGCGATGGAAAACAGCACGCCACCCAGGATCAGGTAATGTGACAGCGAAATCATGCGCCCTTCTCCCCCGATGAATCCCGAACCCTCGCCTGGCGTCCCTTCTCCGCCGCCATCTTGACGATGCGCAGGCGCTCGTCGCGCTTGACCTTCACCTGCTCGGCCGGGTCGATGAACTTGCTGTCCTTGCGGCGGCGCAGCGCGAGCGCGATCGCGGCGACGATCGCCACCAGCAGGATGACCGCGGCGAGTTCGAAGGCGTAGACGTAATCGGTGTACAGCAGGCGTCCAAGTTCGCGGGTGTTGCTGTAGTCCGCGGCATGCGGCGAAGGCTTGCCCATCACCTCCAGGCCGAAATAGCGCCCGCCAAGGATCACCGCCATTTCGATCATCAGCAGTACGGAAACGAAAACCGCGACCGGCATGTATTTCCAGAAGCCTTCGCGCAGGCGGTCGAGATTGATGTCGAGCATCATCACCACGAACAGGAACAGCACCATCACCGCACCGACGTAGACCAGCACCAGAACGATGGCGAGAAACTCCGCCTCCAGCAGGATCCACAGGCCGGCTGCGGTGAAAAACGCCAGGATGAGATTGAGCGCCGCGTGCACGGGGTTGCGCACGGTGATCACGCGCAGCGCGGCGAACACCAGGATGGCGGAAAAGAAATAGAAGATGGCGGTCGTGTAGGTCATTTTAGGGGCCAGGAGCCAGGATTCAGGGGCCAGGGATGCGTCCATGCCCGATACCGGATTTCCGTTTGCCTGCCTCCCGTTTCGTTCGTACGTCGTGTTGTCCAATCAGGCGGCGCGCCCGGCACGCCACCCCCAGCCCCTGAGCGCGGTCAGCGGTACTTCGCATCGACCGCCCGATCCCTGGCGATCTCTTCCTCGTACCGATCGCCGATCGCGAGCAGCATGGGCTTGGTGTAGTAGAGATCGCCGCGCTTCTCGCCGTGATATTCGAGAATGCGCGTCTCGACGATCGAATCGACCGGGCAGGATTCCTCGCAGAAACCGCAGAAGATGCACTTGGTCAGGTCGATGTCATAACGCGTGGTGCGGCGCGTCCCATCCTCGCGCTGCGCCGATTCGATGGTGATCGCCAGCGCGGGACAGACCGCCTCGCACAGCTTGCAGGCGATGCAGCGCTCCTCGCCGTTGGGATAGCGGCGCAGGGCATGCAAGCCGCGGAAACGCGGGCTTTGCGGCGTTTTTTCCTCGGGATACTGCACCGTGATCTTGCGCGCGAAAAAGTGCCGCCCGGTGAGCACCATGCCACGCACGAGCTCGATGAGGAGCAGGCTGCCGAAGAACTGGACTACTCGTTTCATGATGAGCGTAACCGTTTCATCGCGCACTCAGTGGAACAGATGGCCATACGGCGTCTGCATCATCGCGCCGACGACGACGATCCAGACGATGGTGATGGGAATGAACACCTTCCAGCCCAGGCGCATGATCTGGTCGTACCGGTAGCGCGGGAAGGTGGCGCGGAACCAGAGGAACAGGAAGAGCACGAAGCCGGTCTTCAGAAGCCACCACAGGATGCCGTCCGGCAGAAAAGGCAGCGGCGACAGCCAGCCGCCGAGGAACATCAGCGTGGTGAGCGCGGACACCAGGATCATGTTGGCGTATTCGGCAAGGAAGAACACGGCGAAGGCCATGCCGGAATACTCGACGTGGAAGCCGGCGACGATCTCGGATTCCCCCTCGGCAACGTCGAAGGGCGCGCGATTGGTCTCGGCGACACCGGCGACCAGATAAACGACAAACAGCGGGAACAGCGGAATGAAGTACCAATGCCAGAAGCCGCCCGCCTGTCCCTTGACGATGTCGACGAGATTGAGCGATTGCGCTGCCATCAACACGCCGACGAGCGCGAAGCCCATGGCGATTTCATACGACACCATCTGGGCGGCCGAGCGCATCGCGCCGAGAAAGGCGTACTTGGAGTTGGAGGCCCAGCCGGCGATGATGACGCCGTACACCCCCATCGAGGTGATCGCCAGCACGTAGAGGAGCCCGGCGTCGATATTGGCGAGTACCAGCGTATCGGTGAACGGGATCACCGCCCAGGCCGCCAGTGCCGGAGCGATGGCGAGAATGGGCCCGAGGATGAACAGGCCACGGTTGGCGCCTGCCGGGATGATGATTTCCTTCATCAGGAGCTTCACCGCGTCGGCGATCGGCTGCAGCAATCCCAGCGGACCGACGCGGTTCGGGCCGATACGCACCTGCATCCAGCCGATGACCTTTCTCTCGGCGTAGGTCAGATAGGCGACCCCGAGCATCAGCGGCAGCACCAGCGCGATGATCTTCACCAGTGTCCAGACGACGGTCTGAATGGCATTCCAATCCATCTTCCCTTCCCCTACACCCGTTCGGCCGTCACCGCGCCGAACATCGGACCGAGGCCCGCGGTCAGCGGATGGCCGGCGGCAATGTGGATGCATCCGTCGGGCAAGCCGTCGTCACGCTCGACCTTCAGGGTCAGTGCCGATGCGGTCTGGCGCACGGACACGCGGCCGTTTTCTTCCAGCCCCAGGCGCGCGATCAGGCTGCCATGCATGCGCGCAACCGGCAGCGCGGCATCGGCGGTACGCTGCAGGGCCGGTGCGCGGCGCACCGCGGGATCGGTCTGGTAGATCGGCACCTCGGCGATGCGTTCGATGCCCGGCGCGGCGGGCACGGCCGCCGCGGCCACACCCGCGACGTGGTTGTCGAGCGCCGCGCGCAACGCTGCCTCGCTCGCCTCGCCCAGGGCTTCGCGCAGCACCGCCCGCGAATCGTCCTGATCGAAGCCGGCCAAGCCGAGCAGATTGCCCAGCACCCGCATCACCTTCCATGCCGGGCGGGTCTCGCCGAGCGGCTTCACCACCGCGGCGAAGGACTGCATGCGCCCTTCGGTGTTGACGAAGGTGCCGGAGGTTTCGGCCCAGGGGGCGATCGGCAGCAGCACGTCGGCATAGTCGAGCGCGCGGCCGGTATAGGATGACAGGGCGACGACGAGTTCGGCCTCCTGCAGGCTCGCCAGGGCGGCCACCGGGTCGTGCACGTCGAGTTCCGCTTCGACGTCGAGCAGCACGTAGGCACGCAGCTGCGGCGTCAGCATCTGCGCCGCATTCAGGCCCGCGACCGCCGGTTGGCCAAGCGGGCCGTGCAGCGGATGCGCCCCGGCCAGCACCGCGCCCACGCTGTTGGCAGCTTCGCCGAATACGCCGAACGACGCATCCGCCAACTGCGCGACGTCCTCGGCCAGGGCATGCAGCTGAGCGTAGGCCGGATGATGCTGCGCGAGATTGCCGAGCAGGACGGCGCGCCGTGCGCCACCGGCGAGACTGGCGGCCATGCGCCGTGCCGCGTCGTCCGGTGGCGCCGAACCCAGATGCGCGGCGGCCAGCGCCGGTACCGCCCGGCCCTTCAGCATGGCGAGCGCCGCACATACGCCCGCGAGCGCCGCCGGCAGCTGCGACGGCGCAACCGTGCTGCGCGCGTGCACGCGGGCGAGAAAATCCTCGCCGTTGACGCCGACCAGGTTGATCTCGGCGCCCGCGCGCACCGCCGCGCGCAGGCGCTGTGCGAGCAGGGGATGGTCCTTGCGTGGATTCGAGCCGATCACCAGGGCGCGGTCGAGGCGGGCCAGATCCGCCACCGGCAGGCCCAGCCAGAAACATCCATGCGCCTTGCCGTCGAGTTCGAAGTCGGTCTGGCGCAAACGGTGATCGACGTTGCCGCTGCCCAGGCCACGCATCAGCTTCTGCAGCAGGTAGAGCTCCTCGACCGTGCGATGCGGCGCCGCGAGCGCCCCGATCTGCGCCGCCGGAATCGCCTTCAGCCTCGTCGCCACGTAATCGAGGGCGTCCTGCCAGCTCGTCTCCGCCCACTGCCCGTCCTGCTTCACCATGGGCCGGGTCAAACGTTCCGGGCCGTTCAGGGCCTCATAGGCGAAGCGGTCGCGATCGGCGATCCAGCACTCGTTGACCGCCTCGTTGTCGCGTGGCAGCACGCGCATCACGCGGCCATTCTTGACCTGCACCTCGATGTTGGCGCCGAGGCTGTCGTGCGGACTGATCGAGGGACGCCGTGCCAGCTCCCACGAGCGCGCGCTGTAGCGGAACGGCTTGCTGGTGAGCGCTCCGACCGGACACAGATCGATGACGTTGCCGGAAATTTCGGACGCCACCTGGCGTTCGAGAAAGGGCATCACCTCGGTGTATTCACCGCGATGCGGCATGCCGAGTTCCATGATTCCGCCGATTTCCACGCCGAAACGCACGCAGCGGCTGCAGTGGATGCAGCGCGTCATGTCCGTGGCGATGAGCGGCCCGAGATTCTTTTCGATCACCACGCGCTTGGCCTCGCCGTAGCGCGAGGCGGAAGCGCCGTATCCGACGGCGATATCCTGCAACGTGCATTCGCCGCCCTGGTCACAGATCGGACAGTCGAGGGGATGGTTGATGAGAAGGAACTCCATCACCCCCTTCTGCGCATTGATGGCGTATGGCGAGCGCGTGTGCACCTTCATGCCGTCGACCACCGGCGTGGCGCAGGCAGGCAGCGGCTTCGGCGCCTTCTCCACCTCGACCAGGCACATGCGGCAACTCGCCGCAATCGACAGCTTCTTGTGATAGCAGAAATACGGAATCGTGATGCCGAGCCGTCCCGCCGCATCCATGATGGTCTTGCCACTTTCGATCTGCAGTGGCTGGCCGTCGATTTCAATGTTCAGCAGCGACATCGTGGAACCTGGAAACCTTGGTGGGACGCGCCCGATGGCGTGTCGGGGTGGACGAATGCCGCGACGCGGCGACGATGCCGGCAGGCGCCTGCCGGAAGGCGCGGCGCCGGGTGCCGGCCGCCGCCCGCGCAGCGCACACGGCACCGCGCGTCGCCGCGGACGGAGGTGCCGCCGGCCGTGCGCAGCGCCATGGGCGAAAAGCGATGGGCTACGGTCTTCGGGTTCATACCATGCAGCGCCTGTGCTCGACGTGATACGCGAACTCGTCGCCGAAATGTTTGAGAAAGCTCTGCACCGGCATGGCGGCCGCGTCACCCAGCGCGCAGATGGTGTGCCCGGCGATCCGCCCCGCCACGCTGTTGAGGAGATCCATGTCTTCGGGACGGCCCTGCCCATGCTCGATGCGGTGGATGACGCGATACATCCAGCCGGTGCCTTCGCGGCACGGCGTGCACTGTCCGCACGATTCCTCGAAATAGAAATACGACAGGCGCTCCAGCGCACGCACCATGCACACCGTCTCGTCCATCACGATCACCGCGCCGGAACCCAGCATGGAGCCCGCCTTGGCGATGGAGTCGAAATCCAGCGTGCAGTCCATCATGACGTGGCCCGGCAGCACCGGGGCGGACGAGCCGCCGGGAATGACGGCCTTCAGCCGGTGGCCGTTGCGTATCCCGCCCGCCATCTCCAGCAGCTCGGGAAAGGGCGTGCCGAGCGGCACCTCGTAATTGCCCGGTCTGTTGACGTGGCCGGATACGGAGAACAGCTTGGCGCCGCCGTTGTTCGGCTTGCCGAGTTCGAGGAAAGCCTGGCCGCCATGCTGCATGATCCACGGTACCGAGGCGAGCGTCTCGGTATTGTTGATGGTGGTGGGCTTGCCGTACAGCCCGTAGCTCGCCGGAAACGGCGGCTTGAAGCGCGGCTGGCCCTTCTTGCCCTCGATCGATTCGAGCAGCGCGGTTTCCTCGCCGCAGATGTACGCCCCGTAGCCGTGGTGCGCGTGCAGCTCGAAGCAGAAATCCGTGCCGAAGAGGCCGTTCCCCAGATAGCCGCCCGCCCGCGCCTCCGCGAGCGCCCGCTCGAAGCTCTGGTAGGTCTCGAAGATCTCGCCGTGAATGTAGTTGTAGCCGACCTTCGCACCAAGCACGTAGCCGGCGATCGCCATGCCTTCTATCAGCTGGTGCGGGTTGTAGCGCAGGATGTCGCGGTCCTTGAAGGTACCCGGCTCGCCCTCGTCGCTGTTGCATACGATGTACTTGTCGCCGGCAAAGTCGCGTGGCATGAAGCTCCACTTGAGCCCCGTCGGGAAGCCCGCCCCGCCGCGGCCACGCAGCGCGCTGGTTTTCATCTCCGCGATGAGAACGTCCGCCGGCGTCTTCTCCGTGACGATGCGGCGCAATGCCTGGTAGCCGCCGTGCGCGACATAGGTCGCCAGCGCCGCCGGATCGTCCAGCGCCTGCGTCCAGCTGCAGACCTGGGGCGTGGGTGTAAGCAGGCTCATTTGAGCTTGTCCAGCAATTCGTCCATCTTCTCCGCCGTGAGATGCGTGTGCATGGAATGGTTGTTGTGCAGGCACAGCGGCGCATCGCCGCAGGCACCCATGCATTCGCCCTCCTTCAGGGTATAGCGGCCGTCCTCGGTCGTCTCGCCGAAGCCGATGCCGAGCTTCTTCTGCAGATGTTCGGCAATCTCGGTGGCGCCACGCAGTGCGCACGAAAGATTGGTGCACACGGTGATCTTGTGGCGCCCCACCGGCTGGGTGTCGTACATGTCGTAGAAGGTCGCCACCTCGAATGCCGCGATCGGCGGCATACCGAGATAATGCGCGACGTATTCGATCAGCTCGGGCCTGAGCCAGCCTTTTTCCGCCTGGGCGATGCGCAGCGCGGCCATCACCGCCGACTGCCGGTGCTCGGCGGGATACTTGCCGGCTTCCACATCGATCAGCGCCAGGGATTCCGCCGACAATTGCGGCGTGTCCAGTTCAGGGTTGGCCATCAGCGATCGATCTCCCCGAAAACGATATCCTGCGTGCCGATGATGGCGACGACATCGGAAATCATGTGGCCACGGCTCATTTCGTCGAGTGCGGCGAGATGCGCGAAACCGGGCGCACGAATCTTGAGGCGATAGGGCTTGTTGGCCCCATCCGACACCAGGTAGATGCCGAACTCGCCCTTCGGATGCTCGACCGCGGCGTAGGTCTCGCCCACCGGCACGTGCATGCCTTCGCTGAACAGCTTGAAGTGATGGATCAGCTCTTCCATGTTGGTTTTCATCGACAGGCGGTCCGGCGGCGCGACCTTGTGGTTGTCGGTGATGACCGGGCCCGGATTCCTGCGCAGCCAGTCGATGCACTGCCGGACGATGCGGTTCGACTGGCGCATTTCCTCGATGCGCACCAGATAGCGGTCGTAGCAGTCGCCATTGGTGCCGACCGGGATGTCGAAATCCATGCGCGCGTAGACCTCGTAGGGTTGTTTCTTGCGCAAGTCCCATTCGACCCCGGAACCGCGCAGCATCGGGCCGGTAAAGCCCAGCGCCTGGGCGCGCTCGGGCGACACCACGCCGATGCCAACGGTACGCTGCTTCCAGATGCGGTTGTCGGTGAGCAGCGTCTCGTAGTCGTCGACATAGCCCGGAAAACGCGTGGTGAAATCCTCGATGAAGTCGAGCAGCGAGCCCTGGCGATTGGCATTCATGTCACGCAGAACCGCCTCGTTGCGGGTGTGTTGCGCATGGTACTGCGGCATGCTCTCGGGAAGGTCGCGATAGACGCCGCCGGGACGGTAATACGCGGCGTGCAGGCGCGCGCCGGACACCGCCTCGTAGCAGTCCATCAGATCCTCGCGCTCACGGAAAGCGTAGAGAAAGACCGTCATCGCGCCGACGTCGAGCGCGTGCGCCCCCAGCCACAGGAGATGGTTGAGGATGCGCGTGATCTCGTCGAACATCACGCGGATGTACTGCGCACGCTCCGGAACCTCGATGCCGAGCAGGTTTTCGATCGCCATCACGTAGGCGTGCTCGTTGACCATCATCGACACGTAGTCGAGGCGATCCATGTAGGGCACCGACTGGAGGAAGGTCTTGTGCTCGGCGAGCTTCTCGGTGGCGCGGTGCAGCAGGCCGATGTGCGGGTCGGCGCGCTGGATCACCTCGCCGTCCAGTTCCAGCACCAGGCGCAGCACGCCGTGCGCGGCCGGGTGCTGCGGCCCGAAGTTCATCGTGTAATTCCTGATTTCAGCCATCTCAGCGCCCTGCCCCGTAACTCTCGTCGCGCACGATGCGCGGCGTCACCTCGCGGGGTTCGATCGACACCGGCTGGTAGATCACACGCTGCTGCACCGGGTCGTAGCGCATCTCGACGTGGCCGGACAGCGGAAAGTCCTTGCGGAACGGATGGCCGATGAAGCCGTAGTCGGTCAGGATGCGGCGCAGGTCGGGGTGTCCTTCGAACACGATGCCATACAGGTCGAAGGCCTCGCGCTCGAACCAGTCGACCGACGGCCAGAGATCGGTCATCGAGGCAAGCATGGGCAGATCATCGTCCGGGCAGAACACGCGCACGCGCACGCGGCGGTTGTGCGTGAGCGACAGCAGATGCGCCACCACCGCGAAGCGTGCGCCTTCCCATACGCCGTCGCCGTAATCCTGGTAGTCCATGCCGCACAGGTCGACGAGCTGCTCGAAACGAAGATCCGGATGATCGCGCAGGGTACGCATCGCTTCAGGATAGGCCTCGGCACGAAGCACCAGGGTCAGTTCGTCGAGACGCAGGAAAGACTGCGCCGCCGCATTGCCCAGCAGCTTCTCGACGGTGGATGCAAAGGCTTCCATGCTCATGACGTCAGCGGGCGATGGTGTTGGTGCGCCGGATCTTGTTCTGCAGCTGGATGATGCCGAACAACAGCGCCTCCGCGGTCGGGGGACAGCCGGGCACGTAGATGTCGACCGGCACGATGCGGTCGCAGCCGCGCACCACCGAGTAGGAATAATGGTAGTAGCCGCCGCCGTTTGCGCACGAGCCCATGGAAATCACCCAGCGCGGCTCGGCCATCTGGTCGTATACCTTGCGCAGCGCCGGCGCCATCTTGTTGCACAGCGTACCGGCGACGATCATCACGTCGGACTGGCGTGGACTGGGGCGAAACACGATGCCGAAACGATCGAGGTCGTAGCGCGCGGCGCCGGCCTGCATCATCTCCACGGCGCAGCACGCAAGACCGAAGGTCATCGGCCACATCGAGCCGGTGCGCATGTAGTTGATGAGCTGGTCGGCCTTGGCGGTGACGAAGCCCTGGGACAGAACGCCTTCGATGCTCATTGAAGGCACCCGGCCGCGGACCGTCCCGCAAAAAACAGCGCCAGGCCCGCCTGCCGCACGTCGCGGACAGGTTTTTTCACCCTGCCGCTCAAAGGCCTCACTCCCATTCCAGCGCCCCTTTCATCCATTCATAGATGAAGCCGACGACGAGGATGCCGAGGAACACCACCATGGCGACGAAGCCGGCGAGACCGATTTCCTCCAGCACGATGGCCCAGGGGAAGAGAAAGGCGATTTCCAGATCGAACAGGATGAACAGAATGGCAACGAGGTAATAACGCACGTCGAATTTCATGCGCGCGTCCTCGAACGCCTCGAAACCGCATTCGTAGGGAGAGAGTTTCTCGCTGTCCGGGCGATGCGGAGCCAGAAGGCCGCCAGCGAGGATGGGCAGGATTCCGAAGGCCAACCCGACCAGCAAAAACAACAGTATGGGGAGATAATTCTCCAGCACCGGGGCCTCCACGTAGGCCTGCGTCAGGCCGTTGCAATTGCGTGATTGTCAAACGAGAGTTTATTAGCCCGGCACCCCGGCTGTCAAGCCGAAGTGACAAGCATTTGTCTCAATAAAACAATTAGATGCAGAAGAATTTAGACTAATACTCGAATTATTTTATTTGATGGTGCCGACGGCGAGACTCGAACTCGCACGACTTGCGTCACTACCCCCTCAAGATAGCGTGTCTACCAATTCCACCACGTCGGCCAAAAGACTTGCGGTCCTCTGGGGGACGACACCTCCGGGTGCCGCCCAAATTTTCCCGCTACTGCGGGATGTCCGCCGCCCGCGACCCTTCCGGTGCTGCGGCAGGTGTCTGGGGCGCGGTCACCGGCACGGCGGCGCGGTCCACCACGCTGCTCGCCGGCTTGTGATGCTTCAGCGCGAAAAACGCCAGCCCGAGACTCGTGAGAAAAAACAGGGTAGCGAGCATCGCGGTACTGCGGCTCAGGAAATTCGCCGAACCCGTCGAGCCGAACAGGCTTCCCGACGAACCGCTGCCGAATGCGGCGCCCATGTCCGCGCCCTTGCCATGCTGCAGCAGCACCAGTGCGATGACGCCGGCAGCGACGAGGATGTGGACGATCCAGAGCAGTGTTTCCATGTTGTCCGATCCTACTTCGCCGCCGCCCGGCAGATCGCAACGAATTCCTCGGCAACCAGCGAAGCGCCGCCGATGAGCCCGCCGTCGATATCGGCCTGGGCGAACAATTCTGCCGCATTCGAGGCTTTCACGCTACCCCCGTACTGGATCACCAAGCCGGCGGCGACCGCTGCGTCCAGCGCGGCGATCCGGCTGCGGATGAAGGCGTGCACCGCCTGCGCCTGCTCCGGCGTGGCGGTCTTGCCGGTGCCGATCGCCCAGACCGGCTCGTACGCGACGACCGCCTTGCCCAGCGAGGCCACGCCCGCCGCGTCGAGTACCGCGTCGAGCTGGCGTGCGACCACGCTCTCGGTCACGCCGGCTTCGCGCTCCGCCAGCGACTCGCCCACGCACAGGATCGGGGTGAGGCCGGCGGCCTGCGCCGCCATGTATTTCTTCGCCACCAGTTCGTCTGATTCACCATACAGGCTGCGGCGCTCGGAATGCCCGACGATGACGTACCTGCAGCCGAAATCGACCAGCATCGCGGCCGACACTTCACCGGTGAAGGCGCCCTTGGCCTGTTCGGACAGGTTCTGCGCGCCCCAGGCGATGGACGAACCGCCAAGCGCCGCCTGCACCTGGGCGAGATAGGGGAACGGCACACACACCGCGGCCTCGATACCCTGCAGGGCGGGCTTGATCGCACCCAGCAGCGCGGCGTTTTCCGCCAGGCTGCCGTGCATCTTCCAGTTACCGGCTACGAGCTTCTTGCGCATAGGGAGTCTGCCAAACAAAAGTCAGCGATGGTAAGCGCAACGCGGCACGCGGTCAACCATTGGGCGTGTCTGCACGGCGGAAAAACGCGCTGCCGGCGGGTGCGCGTCAGCCAAAGCGTCCGGTAATGTAATCCTCGGTCTGCTTCTTGCCGGGACGCATGAAGATGGTGCTGGTGTCCTCGAATTCGATGAGCTCCCCCAGGTACATGAACGCGGTGTAGTCGGAAATGCGCGCCGCCTGCTGCATGTTGTGCGTGACGATGGCGATCGTGTAATCGCTCTTCAGTTCGTCGATGAGTTCCTCGATCTTGGCGGTGGAAATCGGGTCGAGCGCAGAGGTCGGCTCGTCGAGGAGCACGATCTCGGGCTTCACCGCGACGGCGCGCGCGATGCACAGGCGCTGTTGCTGCCCGCCGGAGAGCGACAGGCCACTCTGATTGAGCTTGTTCTTGACCTCGCGCCACAGCGCGGCCTTGTTGAGCGCCCATTCCACGCGGTCATCCATCGCGCTGCGCGACATGCGTTCGTACAGGCGCACGCCGAAGGCGATGTTTTCATAGATGGTCATCGGAAACGGCGTCGGCTTCTGGAACACCATGCCGATCTTGGCGCGCACCAGGTTCACGTCCTGGCTCCTGTCGAGGAGGTTCTTGCCGTGGAAGAGGATTTCGCCTTCCGCGCGCTGGCCGGGATAGAGGTCGTACATGCGGTTGAACGTGCGCAGCAGCGTCGACTTGCCGCAGCCGGACGGGCCGATGAAGGCCGTCACCTTCTTTTCCGCTATGTTCATATTGATGTTCTTCAAGCCCTTGAAGTCACCGTAGAAGAAATCCAGGTTTCGAATCTTGAGCGCGGCATTTTCGCCGCTGGACTTGACGTTCTCTGACATGGGCGGAAGGCTCCGTAGATTAGCGCTTGCCTTTGCTGCGGAAGGCGACGCGAACACCGATGTTCACCGCGAGCACCAGCAGCGCGATCAACAGCGCGCCGCCCCAGGCGAGATTCACCCAGTTGTCGTAGGGGCTCAGCGCGAACTGGTAGATCACGACCGGAATGTTGCCCATCGGCTCGGCCATGTTGGTACTGAAAAACTGGTTGTTGAGCGCGGTGAACAGGAGCGGCGCGGTCTCGCCGGTGATGCGTGCCATGGCCAGCAGGACGCCGGTGACGACCCCCGACTGGACCGCCCGCAGCGTCACGTTCAGCGAAACCTTCCAGCGCGGTGCGCCGACGGCGAACGCCGCCTCGCGCAGGCTGGTGGGAACGAGTTTGAGCATGTTCTCGGTGGTGCGCACGACGACGGGAATGGCGATGAGGGCGAGTGCCAGCGAGCCTGCCCAGCCCGAGAAGCCGCCCGTGGTCGCGACGAACAGCGCGTAGACGAACAGGCCGATGACGATCGAGGGCGCCGACAGCATGATGTCGGTCATGAAGCGCGTGAACGACGCGAATTTCGAGATGCGGCCGAACTCCGCCAGATAGATGCCCGCCAGAATGCCGATCGGTGTGGCGATCAGCATGGAAAACAGCATGATGAGCCCGCTGCCGACGATGGCGTTGCGCAGGCCGCCGCCCTCGGTGCCGGGCGCCGGGGTGTCGCGCGTGAACAGATCCAGGCTGAGCACCGCAAGGCCTTTGGAAAACAGCGTCCACAGGATCCACAGCAGGACGACGAGCCCCAGGCTCATGGCCACCATGGAGAGGGTGATGCCGATGCGGTTGGTCCACAGGCGGCGCGTATACGGATCCATCATGGACGTTTCACAGGCCGTCGGCGCCGACGCCGCGGCTGATCAGCCAGCGCGAAATCGCCAGCACGATCAGGGTGATGACGAAAAGCACCAGACCCAGCGCGAACAGCGACGCGATGTGCAGGCCGGGATCCGCCTCGCCGAATTCGTTGGCGAGCGTGGAGGCGATCGACGTCCCCGGTGCGAACAGGCTGCTGCTGATACGGTTGGCGTTGCCGATGACGAATGTCACCGCCATGGTTTCGCCCAGCGCGCGCCCCAGTCCGAGCATGATGCCGCCGATGACGCCGACCCGGGTGTACGGCAACACGATATGCCGGGTCACTTCCCATGTGGTGCAGCCCACGCCATAGGCGGATTCCTTGAGGACATGCGGGACAGTCTCGAACACGTCGCGCATCACCGAGGCGATGAAGGGAATCACCATCATCGCCAGCACGATGCTCGCCGTGAGGATGCCGAGGCCGATCGGCGGTCCGGAAAACAAGCCGCCGATGATCGGCAGGTCGCCGAGCAGCGCCTGCAGGGGCGGCTGCACGTAGTCCGCGAACAGCGGCGCGAAGACGAACAGGCCCCAGATGCCGTAGACGATGGAGGGAATGCCCGCAAGCAGTTCGATGGCGGTACCGAGCGGTCGCCGCAGCCAGTTCGGACAGGTTTCCGTAAGGAAGAAGGCAATGCCGAAGCTGATGGGTACCGCCAGCAGCAGGGCGAGCACCGAGGTCACGACGGTGCCGTAGATGGCGGCCAGCGCGCCGTAGCGGTCGTCCGGCACGCTCCAGACGTTGGTCCACAGGAACGAAGGGCCAAAGGTACTGAGACTGGGCCAGGCCTCGATGCCGAGGGACACCAGGATGCCGGCCAGCGTGACCAGCACGACCAGGGCGAACAACTGCGTGGTGTGGTGAAAAAGCCGGTCCTGGATCCGGAATTTCCGGACCTGCCAGGCATGCAGGTCCATATCGGCGGATGCGCTGGGTTCGCTCACGGTGGATCGTCTCCGCTTGGGTTCCGGTAATCGAACAAAGTCTGCGTCCTATCTGACCGTCTGTATTTCCGTCTCGACCATTTTGACGACGGCTTCGGGCAGCGGCACGAAACCGAGGTCCGCGGCCAGTTTCCGGCCACGGGTCAGAGACCATCTCAGGAAATCCACCACGGCTTTCTGCTTCTCGGCACTGCTGCCTTGCTCGTACACCAGGATGTAGGTCGCCATGGTGATCGGCCACGCATTCCCGTGGGCCTTGTCGAGCAGCCCGGGGGCCATGCCCTTGATCCGGAAATTCGCTCCGGCTGCCGCATCGGATATGGTCTGTTGGCTCGGCAGGACGAAATTCCCGGCCTTGTTCCTGAGCGCAATGAAGTGCATGTTGCTCCGCATGGCGTCGGCAATGTCGACGTAGCCGATCGTACCCTTGATCTTCTTCACGTTGGCGGCCACGCCCGGATTGCCCTTGCCGCCGATTGCGTTGGACGGCCAGTTGACCGTGCTGCCGGTACCGACCTTGCGTGCGAAGGCCGGCGACTGCCTGGCGAGGTAATGGGTGAACGCGTAGGTGGTGCCGGAGCCGTCCGAGCGATGCGCCACGGTAATGGCGAGATTCGGCAGCGGCGCGCCGCGATTCAGGCGCGCGATCGCGGGATCGTTCCACCTGGTGATGGCACCGGCGAAGATGTCGGCGGCGGTCCGCCCATCCAGCCGGAGCTGGCCCGAGCTGAAACCGGGAACGTTCATGACGAGCGTCACGCCGCCCATGACGGTCGGCACCTGGAGCAGGCCGGCCGCCCCGAGATCCTGCTCGTTCAGGGGGATGTCGGTGCCGCCGAAGTCGACGGTCCGCGCCTTGAGCTGCTTGAGCCCGCCCGACGAACCGATGCCCTGGTAGTTCACCTTGCTGCGGGTGGCGGCCCGATAGGCCTCGGCCCACTTGGTGTAGACGGCGTAGGGAAACGTCGCGCCCGCTCCGGTGACGTCGGCCGCCAGCGCGCCGGCCGAAAAAGCCGCGCCCAGGAGCGCCGCAAATACGGTTCGGCACAATTCGTCGAGGATGGACATGCATCGGTTCCCGTCAGTGGCAGGCGCTGCCGCATGGGCAGCGCCGCCATACTAACGAGCGCATGTTACAGAACGATGTCAGCCCCGCGAATCACGCACCGGCCGCCGCGGAGCGTACCGTGTCGGCAATCGACTCGGCCGCGCGACGCACCTGTTCGGCGTTCCTCCCCTCCACCATCACGCGGATCAGGGGTTCGGTCCCCGAGGGGCGGAGGACGATCCGGCCGCTGCCGTTCAGGGCCGCCTCGGCGTCGCGCACCGCGACGCCGACCTGCGGCGCTCCTTCCAGCCTGAAATCCCTGGCGATGGGCACATTGATCATGACCTGCGGATAGGTTTCGAGATCGGCGGTGAAGCCTTCGAGCGTTTCCTCCGTCTCGCGCAGCGCCCACAAAACCTGCAGCGCGGACACGATGCCATCGCCCGTGGTGTGCTTGTCGAGGCAGAGGATGTGCCCGGAGGTCTCGCCGCCCAGCATCCAGCCGTTGGCCTGCAGGCGTTCCAGCACGTAGCGATCGCCGACCTTGGCCCGCTCGAACGGCACCTGGATGCGGGCGAGGGCGTGCTCGGTACCGAGATTGGTCATCAGGGTGCCGACCACGCCGCCCTTCATGTATCCGGTGCGGATGCGGTGGCGCGCGATCACGTAGACCAGCTGGTCGCCGTCGTAGATGCGTCCCTTGCCGTCGGCCATCATCAGGCGGTCGCCGTCCCCGTCGAGCGCAATGCCGAGATCGGCACGGTGGCGCCGCACCGCGTCGGCCAGTGCCTGGGTATGGGTGGCGCCGCAATCGTCGTTGATGTTGAAGCCGTTCGGCTCGCTGCCGATGGCGATCACCTCGGCGCCGAGCTCGTGCAATACGTGCGGCGCGATATGGTAGGTCGCGCCGTTCGCGCAGTCGACGACCACGCGCAGGCCGCGCAGATCGAGGCGATTGGGAAAAGTGCTCTTGCAGAACTCGATGTAGCGCGCCGCGGCGTCCTCGATGCGGCGCGCGCGCCCGAGCTGGCGCGCCGGCACGGTGGCGATGGGGTGGTCGAGGCGAGCCTCGATGGCCTCCTCGACGCGGTCGGGAAGCTTCTGCCCACCCTCGGAAAAGAATTTGATGCCGTTGTCCTCGAACGGGTTGTGCGAGGCGGAAATCACCACCCCCGCCTGCAGGCGCAGCGCGCGCGTGAGATAGGCCACCGCAGGCGTCGGCATCGGCCCGGTCATCAGCACGTTCACGCCGGCGGCCGTGAACCCGGCCTCCATGGCGGCTTCCAGCATGTAGCCGGAAATGCGCGTGTCCTTGCCGATCAATACGGTGGGGTGCTGGTCCGGCGGCAGGCTGCCGCGCCCGGCCACCAGCACCTGCCCGGCGGCATAGGCCAGATGCATGACGAATTCGGGCGTGATCGGCGCCTCCCCCACCCTGCCCCGCACGCCATCGGTACCGAAATACTTACGTCCCATCCTCTGCTTCCTCCACTACGTTCCAGATCGCCAGCGCATCGCGCATGGCGGCCACATCGTGCACCCGCAGCAGCCGCGCACCGCGCGCCACCGCCGCGAGGTGCGCGGCAATTCCCGCATGTTCGCGTGCGCTCACCGCACGGCCGGTGAGCACCCCCAGCATCGACTTGCGCGACAGCCCGGCGAGCACCGGCACCCCCAGCGCGACGAGCCGATCGAGCCGCCGCAGCAGCGCGAGATTGTGCGCGACCGTCTTGCCGAAGCCGAAGCCGGGATCGATCACCAGTCGCGCGCGCGACATGCCCGCCGCTTCGCAGCTTGCCACGCGCGCGCGCAGGAACGCGCCGACTTCCCGCACCACGTCCTCGTACACGGGGGCCTGCTGCATGGTCTGCGGCTCGCCCAGCATGTGCATCAGGCACACCGCGGCGTCGGACGCCGCAACCGTCTCCAGTGCATCCGCCGCGCGCAGGGCCGTGACGTCGTTGACCATCGCCGCGCCGGCCGCGAGCGCGGCGCGCATCACCTCCGGCTTGCGCGTGTCGATCGAGACGCAGCAGCCTGCGCCGGCGAGTGCCTCGACCACCGGGATGGCGCGCCTGATTTCTTCGTCTGCCGGTACCGACAAGGCGCCGGGCCGCGTCGATTCGCCGCCGACATCGAGAATATCGGCGCCGTTCTCCCGAAGCTTGAGCGCATGGTCGATCGCGGCCTGCGCGCTGCCGAATCCACCCCGCTCGGAAAACGAGTCCGGCGTGACGTTGACGATGCCCATGACGAGAGGGCGCGAGAGGGAAAGACGGAAAGTGCCTGCGTGGAGCGTGCCCATAGAAAACGGAGGGGCGGGGCCCTCCGTTCCGATCGAAACGTCGTCAGGTTTCCTGTGCCGGCTGGCCGGTGGGTGCCGGCGCACTCGGCTTGTCGCCCCCGGCGGGCGGCGGTGGCGGCGCAGCGGGCCGCGGCGGGCGCACCGGGCGTCCCGCCATGATGTCGGCGATCTGCTCTGAGTCGATGGTCTCGTATTCGAGCAGCGCAGCGGTCATCGCCTCGACCTTGTCGCGGTTGTCGGTGAGAATCCTCTTCGCCACGGCATACTGCTCGTCGAGGATGCGGCGGATTTCCGCATCCACCTTCTGCATGGTCGCTTCGCTCATGTTCTTGTGCGTGGTCACCGAGCGGCCCAGAAAGACCTCTCCCTCGTTCTCGCCGTAGACCATGGGGCCCAGCGCCTCGGACATGCCATAGCGCGTCACCATGTCGCGCGCGATGCCGGTGGCGCGCTCGAAGTCGTTGGACGCCCCCGTGGAGATGCTGCCGACGAAGATTTCCTCCGCCACGCGGCCGCCGAACAGCATGCTGATCTGCGCCAGCATCTGGTCCTGGTACAGGCTGAAGCGATCGACTTCCGGCAGCGACATGGTGACACCGAGCGCCCGGCCGCGCGGAATCACCGTCACCTTGTGCACCGGGTCGCATCCCGGCAAGGTCATGCCAATGACGGCGTGGCCGGATTCGTGATACGCGGTTTTTTTCTTGTCCTCCGGCGTGATCACCATGGACTTGCGCTCGGCGCCCATGAGGATCTTGTCCTTGGCCTGCTCGAAGTCGTTCATGTCGACCAGGCGCTTGTTGCCGCGCGCGGCGAACAAGGCCGCCTCGTTGACCAGATTGGCCAGGTCCGCGCCGGACATGCCGGGCGTGCCGCGCGCGAGGATATCGGCGCGCACGTCGGGTGCAACCGGCACCTTGCGCATGTGCACCAGCAGAATCTGTTCGCGGCCGCGGATGTCGGGCAGGCCGACCACCACCTGGCGATCGAAGCGACCGGGACGCAGCAGCGCGGGGTCGAGCACGTCCGGGCGGTTGGTCGCGGCAATCACGATGACGCCGGCGTTGGCCTCGAAGCCGTCCATCTCGACCAGCAGCTGGTTCAGGGTTTGCTCGCGCTCGTCGTTGCCGCCGCCGAGGCCGGCGCCACGCTGGCGGCCGACCGCGTCGATCTCGTCGATGAAGATGATGCAGGGCGAATTTTTCTTCGCCTGCTCGAACATGTCGCGCACGCGTGCGGCGCCCACGCCGACGAACATCTCGACGAAATCGGAGCCGGAGATGCTGAAGAACGGCACTTTCGCTTCGCCGGCGATGGAGCGCGCCAGCAGCGTCTTGCCGGTGCCCGGCGGCCCGACCATCAGCACGCCGCGCGGGATGCGCCCGCCCAGCTTCTGGAATTTCGACGGGTCCTTGAGGAACTCGACCAGTTCGGCGACGTCTTCCTTGGCTTCGTCGCAGCCGGCGACATCGGCGAAAGTGACCGGATTGGCGTTTTCATCGAGCAGCCGCGCCCGGCTCTTGCCGAATGAAAAGGCACCGCCGCGGCCGCCGCCCTGCATCTGGCGCATGAAGAAGATCCATACGCCGATGAGCAGCAGCATCGGGAACCAGGAAATGAACAGGCTCATCAGGAAGGACGGCTGTTCTTCCGGCTTCGCCTCGACCTGCACCCCGTTCTTCAGCAGGTCGGACACCATCCATGGATCGCTCGGCGCATAACTGGTGAAGCGCTGGCCGTCGCTGCGCTCGCCCTTCAGCACATTGCCCTCGATCACCACCTTGGCGATCTGTTGCTGGCGCACCTGCTCGATGAATTGCGAGTACGGCATCTGTGCCTGCACCGCGCGCTGCGCACCGAACTGATTGAACACCATCATCAGGACGACGGCTATGATCAACCAGATGACGATATTCTTCGACATGTTGTTCAATGTTCACTCCTCGGCGCGCAATCGCGCCGTTTGACCCATTCTAAACCAAACTTCCGCCCGCGCGTGTCAATCCGCCCGCCGTGCCGCGGGGGCACGGCCAAGCAGGAAGACCTCCGCGCTGCGGTTGCGCGAGGCATCCGGCTTGCGGATCGCAACCCGCGCAAACGCCTGCCGCATTTGCGCCAGAAAAGCCTCGAACCCAGCACCCTGAAATACTTTGACGAGAAAAACGCCTTCAGGTTTCAAATGCTGCAGGGCGAAATCCAGCGCCAATTCACATAATTCATAATGCCGCGCCTGGTCACGCAGCGCCACCCCACTGATGTTGGGGGCCATATCGCTCAAAACAAGATCGACATGCTGCATCCCGAGCTTTTCCTCCAGCCACGCGCATGCCGCGGAATCGGTGAAATCGCCCTCCAGGCTTTCCACGCCCGGCAGCGGCGCGACCGGCAGGAGATCGATCGCCAGTACCCTGCCCCGTCCCTTCAGCCTGGCCGACACCACCTGGCACCAGCTGCCGGGGGCCGCTCCCAGGTCGACCACCGTCATTCCCGGACGCAGCAGCGGATCGCGCGCGTCGATTTCCAGCAACTTGTACGCCGCCCGCGAACGGTAGCCGTCCTGCTGTGCCCGTTTCACGTAGGGGTCGCTGACGTGCTCGTGCATCCAGGCACGTCCCGACTTGGTTCGCTTCGGCTTGCGCATGATCCTAGGAACCGCAGTTGGACGCGCCCGGGAACGGAGTCGCCGCCGCGCAAGCGGCGTTACGAATCCGGCGTGCCAGCGGGTACGTAGCGGTCTCGCCCGGCGGGCGAAGACCGGCGCGAGAGCGGAAGTCAGTATCCATGCGACGTTGGCTGGTGCACAAGGCGCTCGGCTGCAGTTCTTGGGATCACGTCCATCGGCTACAATCCGCGCTCGCTTGAAGGAATCCACATGAAATCACTGACCGCCGCGCAGCGGCAATACCTCAAGGGCCTGGCGCACAACCTGCAGCCGGTAGCCATGATCGGCGGCAACGGCCTCACTCCCGCCGTGCTGAAGGAAATCGAACGCGGGCTCGCCGCGCACGAATTGATCAAGATCAAGGCTGCCGCGGGCGAGGTCGAAACCCGCCGCGCCTGGATGGAGCAGATCTGCACCGCCAGCGGCGCCGCGCCGGTGCAGCAGATCGGCAAGATGCTGGTCGTCTACCGCGCCGCGCACACGCCGGTGATCGTCCTGCCGGACTGAAGGCACAGAACGGGGGCTTATCGCGCCAGCCCCGCACGCCATACCAGCACGACGCCAAGCGCGCTCTGGATCAGGTAAAGGATGCTGGAAACGCCATGCCAATGGCGGAAACGGTCGGCGAACACGCTCTGCATCACCGCCTGCGGCATGGCCTGATCCTTGAGGCCCTGCAGGATCGGCTGCACGCCGAAGCGCTCCACGAGGGCCAGGCCCAGCATCAGCGCCACAATCCAGAAGAAGATCGTCTTCAGCGCCGCACCGCCATCGCGGGCGACACGGTAGACGAGCAGGTAGGCTGCCGCCGCGATGCCGATCCATGCCATCCAGTCGAACAGCTGCCCGGCGAGGTTGCCGGCGAGCTGCTTGTCGTCGAGTGCCGCGAAGAGGACGGGCGCCGCCACATAGCCGATCGCCCAAATGCCGCCGATCCACAGCACCAGCAGGGTGCCGGCGAGGCCGTCCCAGAAGCGCCGCATGGCTACTTGTACAGGACGTCGAGCACTTCGTACTGGCGCACGCCGCCGGGCGCCTGGACGTCGGCGCTGTCACCGGCGTACTTGCCGATGAGGGCGCGCGCGATCGGCGAGGACACCGAGATCTTGCCGGCCTTGATGTCCGCCTCGTCGTCGCCGACGATCTGGTAGCTGACGGTGTCGCCACTTTCGACGTCTTCCAGCTCGACCGTGGCACCGAAGACGATGCGGCCCTCGGCGTCGAGGGTTGCCGGATCGATGATCTGCGCATGGGACAGCTTGCCTTCCAGCTCCGCGATGCGGCCTTCGATGAAGCCCTGTTTTTCCTTCGCCGCGTCATATTCGGCGTTCTCTGACAGATCGCCCTGCGCGCGCGCCTCGGCGATGGCCTGGATCACCGCGGGGCGTTCCACGCTTTTCAGGTGCTGCAATTCGGCACGCAGCTTTTCTGCGCCCACCACGGTAAGGGGGATTTTGTTCACGAACCGGCCCTCTAGAATCAGCGCAGGCGCTGGTGCAACGCCTGCAGGGAATACACTTCCAGCCCGTCGCCATGGCGCATGCCCGTGCATGCGGCAAGCGCACCGGCCAGCGTGGTGAAATAGACCACCCGTCGCACCAGCGCCTCGGTACGGATGGTGTAGGAGTCCTTGACGCCTTTCTTGTCCTCGACGACGTTGACGATGAAATCGATATCGCCATTCTTGATCATGTCGACGATGTGCGGACGGCCTTCCTTGACCTTGTTGACGACGGACACCGGTATGCCCGCGGCTTCGATGGTCTGCGCCGTCCCGCGCGTCGCCACCAGGCTGAAGCGCAGTTCACGCAACGCATGGGCCAGTTCGACCACCGCGGCATGATCCGCCGAGCGCACGCTGACGAACGCGCGGCCACCCGGCTTCGGCAGCCCCGCACTGGACGCGAGCTGCGACTTGACGAACGCTTCGCCGAAATTGTCGCCCACCCCCATGACCTCGCCGGTCGACTTCATTTCCGGACCGAGGATGGTGTCGACGCCCGGAAACTTGGCAAAAGGAAACACCGCCTCCTTGACCGCGTAGTACGGCGGAATGATTTCCTTTTCGAAACCCTGCGCCTTCAGCGGAATGCCGGCCATCGCACGCGCCGCGATCTTTGCCAGCGGCGCACCGATCGCCTTCGAGACGTACGGCACGGTGCGCGACGCGCGCGGATTCACCTCGAGCACGTAGACGGTCTCGCCCTGGATCGCGAACTGCACGTTCATCAGCCCGCACACCTTCAACGCCTTGGCCATCGCCACGGTCTGCCGGCGCAATTCATCCTGCAGGGCCGGCGACAGGCTGTAGGGCGGCAGCGAGCACGCCGAGTCGCCGGAATGCACCCCCGCCTGCTCGATGTGCTGCATGATGCCGCCGATCACCACCGTTTCGCCGTCGGACAGCGCGTCGACGTCGACCTCGATGGCATCGTTCAGGAAGCGATCGAGCAGTACCGGGCTGTCGTTCGACACCTTGACCGCCTCGGTCATGTAGCGGACGAGATCGGCTTCCTCGCGCACGATTTCCATGGCGCGGCCGCCGAGCACGTAGGACGGGCGCACCACCAGCGGATAGCCGATCTCGGCGGCCATCCGCAGCGCGCTGTCGGGATCCCGCGCGGTGCGGTTGGGCGGCTGCCTGAGGTCGAGCTCGTGCAGCATCCGCTGGAAACGCTCGCGATCCTCGGCGGCGTCGATCATGTCCGGGCTGGTGCCGATGATGGGCACGCCGTTGGCTTCCAGGTCGCGTGCCAGTTTCAGCGGCGTCTGGCCGCCGTACTGCACGATCACGCCGACGGGTTTCTCGATGCGCACGATCTCCAGGACGTCTTCCAGCGTGAGCGGCTCGAAATACAGGCGGTCCGAGGTGTCGTAGTCGGTCGATACGGTCTCCGGGTTGCAGTTGACCATGATGGTCTCGAAACCGGATTCGCGCAGGGAGAGCGCGGCATGCACGCAGCAGTAGTCGAACTCGATGCCCTGACCGATGCGGTTGGGCCCCCCGCCGAGCACGATGATCTTCTTGCGGTCGCTTGGATCCGCCTCGCACTCTTCCTCGTAGGTGGAATACATGTAGGCAGTCTGCGTGGCGAACTCCGCCGCGCAGGTGTCGACGCGCTTGTAGACGGGATGAATCGCCAGCGCGTTGCGCCGCGCGCGCACCGCATGCTGGTCGGTGCCGAGAAGACTCGCCAGGCGGCGATCGGAGAAGCCGGCGCGCTTCAGACGGCGCAGCGCGGCGGCATCGAGATCGGCCAGCGCATGGCCGGCAAGCTCCGTTTCCATCTCGATCAGACTTTTGATCTGATCGAGGAACCAGGGATCGATCTTCGAGATCGCGTGCACTTCGTCGAGGCTCATGCCGACGCGGAAGGCATCGCCGAGATACCAGATGCGTTCGGGGCCCGGCGACATCAGCTCGGCCTCGATCTCCTCACGATCGGCCGTTTTCGGATCGAGACCGTCGGCGCCGACCTCCAGCCCGCGCAACGCCTTCTGCAACGATTCCTGAAAGGTGCGGCCCATCGCCATCACCTCGCCCACCGATTTCATCTGCGTGGTCAGGCGGTCGTCGGCCTGCGGGAATTTCTCGAAGGCGAAACGCGGCACCTTGGTGACGACGTAGTCGATCGACGGTTCGAACGAGGCCGGCGTGGCGCCGCCGGTGATGTCGTTCTGCAGTTCATCGAGGGTATGGCCGACCGCGAGCTTGGCCGCCACCTTGGCGATGGGAAAGCCGGTCGCCTTCGACGCAAGGGCGGAGGAGCGCGACACGCGCGGATTCATCTCGATCACCACCATGCGCCCGTCGGCCGGATTGATGGCGAACTGGACGTTCGAGCCGCCGGTGTCGACACCGATCTCGCGCAGCACCGCGAGACTGGCGTTGCGCATGATCTGGTATTCCTTGTCGGTGAGCGTCTGCGCCGGCGCCACGGTGATGGAGTCGCCGGTATGCACGCCCATCGGATCGAGGTTCTCGATCGAGCAGACGACGATGCAGTTGTCGTGGCGGTCGCGCACCACTTCCATTTCGTACTCTTTCCAGCCGAGCAGCGATTCCTCGATGAGAAGCTCATGAGTCGGGCTGGCTTCGAGGCCGCGTTCGCAGATGGCGACGAATTCATCCTTGTTGTAGGCGATGCCGCCGCCCGAGCCGCCCATGGTGAACGACGGCCGGATAATGGTCGGGAAGCCCATCGCGGCCTGCACCTGCAGCGCTTCCTCCATGCTGTGGGCAATCGCCGAGCGCGCGGAGCCGAGACCGAGCCGGGTCATCGCCGCCTTGAATTTCTCGCGGTCCTCCGCCTTGTCGATCGCTTCCTTGGAAGCGCCGATCATTTCGACGCCATACCTGTCCAGGACGCCGTGCCGAGCAAGATCGAGCGCGCAGTTCAGCGCCGTCTGCCCACCCATGGTCGGCAGGAGCGCGTCCGGGCGTTCTTTCTCGATGATCTTTTCGACCACTTGCCAGGAGATCGGCTCGATGTAGGTGACGTCGGCCATGTCCGGATCGGTCATGATCGTCGCCGGGTTGCTGTTGACGAGAATGACCTTGTACCCTTCCTCGCGCAGCGCCTTGCACGCCTGCGCGCCGGAGTAGTCGAACTCGCACGCCTGGCCGATGACGATGGGGCCGGCGCCGATGATGAGAATGCTGTGCAGGTCGGTGCGCTTGGGCATGATCAGGAGGCCTTGGCGTGGTCGGCCATCAGCCGGGTGAAGCGGTCGAACAGGTTGGCGACGTCGTTGGAGCCGGGGCTGGCTTCCGGATGCCCCTGGAAACCGAATGCCGGCGCATCGACATGCGCGATGCCCTGCAACGATCCGTCGAAGAGCGAAACGTGGGTGCTGCGCAGATTGCCCGGCAGGGTCGCCGCGTCGACGGCGAAGCCGTGGTTCTGGCTGGTGATGGCGACGCGGCCCGTTTCGAGATCCTTGACCGGATGATTGGCGCCATGGTGGCCGAACTTCATTTTCATCGTCCTCGCGCCCGAGGCCAGCGCCAGCATCTGGTAGCCGAGACAGATGCCGAAGGTCGGGATTTTCGCGGCGAGCAGTTCACCGATCGCCCTGATCGCGTAGTCGCAGGCCTCCGGATCGCCGGGGCCGTTGGAAAGGAACACGCCGTCCGGTTTCAGCGCCAGCGCCTGTTCGGCGGTGGCGGTGGCGGGCAGTACCGTCAGCCGGCAGCCGCGCTCGGCCAGCATGCGCAGCATGTTGCGCTTGACGCCGTAATCGAAGGCGACGACATGGAAACGCGGCGCAGACTGGGTGCCGTAGCCGGAACCGAGCCTCCACTCGGTTTCGGACCATTCGTAGGGCGCCGGAGCCGTCACCACCTTGGCCAGATCCATGCCGGCAAGGCCCGGAAAGGCACGCGCAGCGTCAAGGGCCTTGGCCTCGTCCACCGCTCCTGCCATGATGCAGCCGTTCTGTGCGCCCTTTTCGCGCAGCACCCTGGTCAGGCGGCGGGTATCGATATCGGCGATGGCAACGACGTTCTCGCGCTCCAGGTAGCGATCCAGGGATTCGCCCGCCCGGAAGCTCGAATGCAGCCGCGGCAGGTCGCGCACGACCAGGCCGGCAGCGTGAACGCGGGGGCTCTCGACGTCCTCGGCATTGACTCCGGTGTTGCCGACATGCGGATAGGTCAGCGTGACGATCTGCCGTGAATACGATGGATCGGTGAGGATTTCCTGATAGCCCGTAAGCGCGGTGTTGAACACCACCTCGCCAACCGTGGCGCCCATGGCGCCGATCGATCGGCCACAAAAAACCGAGCCGTCAGCTAGAACCAGGATGGCGGGTTGCGCTCGAGACAAGGAAAGCTCCGAAAGGCAGATGGCAAAATTCAGGCGAGCCGCTCGCGCGTGCCCGCCTGAATTTCAGTTGCAAAATTATAGCCGAGCTGCGCGTCCGCTTCAAGATCAAACGACGGCCTGACGCACCGGACGGCGCATCGAGAGGCTTCGCGGGGGCCGACCGGCCCCGCGACGCGCGATGTTGGCGGCGTCAGCGCCCGAGGTGGTCGAGACCGCCATCCATGTCGAGTTCGGTCAGTTCGGTGAAACCGCCGATGCAGCGCCCATCCAGAACGATCTGCGGCACCGTGCGCGCGCCGTTGGTGACCACGGCGAATTCGCGCATCGCGTCGCGGTCGAGATCGATGCGCACCTCGGCGTAGTCGATGCCGCGCCGGTCGAGAAAGGCCTTGACCTTGACGCAGATGGGACAGGTGCCGGTGCTGTAGACCGTGACGGTACTCATTGGAGCTTCCTGGTTCATTTCAGATTCAACACGTCGCGCATGTCGTACAAGCCCGGTGCGCGGCCTTGCAGCCATTTGGCGGCGCGCAGCGCACCCTGCGCGAAGGTCGCGCGGCTGCTGGCCTTGTGGGTGAGTTCGACGCGTTCGCCGACGCCGGCGAACAGCAGGGTGTGATCACCGACGATGTCGCCGCCGCGTACCGTGGCAAAGCCGATGGTGTCCGGCCTGCGCTCGCCGGTGACTCCCTCGCGGCCGTACACGGCGCACTGCGCCAGATCGCGGCCCAGCGCACCCGCGACCGCCCGCCCGAGCCCCAGCGCGGTACCGGATGGCGCATCGACCTTGTGGCGATGATGCGCCTCCACGATCTCGATGTCGTAGCCGTCCGCGAGCACCTGGGCCGCCACCTCGGCCAGCTTCAGCAGCAGATTCACGCCAACGCTCATGTTGGGAGCGAACACGACCGGAATCCTCTGTGCCGCGGCCGCGATGCGCATGCGGCCCGCCTCGTCGAACCCCGTGGTGCCGATCACCAGCGGCACGCCCGCCGCCACGCAGGGGTCGAGGCAGGCGAACGTGGCTTCGGGCCGGGTGAAGTCGATCAGGACGTCGGCGCCATCGAGCGCCGCCGCAGGCTGATCGGTCACCCGCGCCTCCCCGGACATGCCGAGCGCGGCGCCGGGATCCCCGCCGACCAGCGGGCTTCCCGTGCGATCGAGTGCCGCGTGCAGGATGCACGCAGGATCGCCGGCGACGGCTTCAAGGAGCGCCCGGCCCATGCGACCGGACACCCCCGCGATGACGGCACGCATGCTCATTGCCGTTTTTCCCGCAGAATCGACAACACTGTCTCCTTGACGATGAGCCACCGGCCGTTGCGTTCGATCATGTGCAACTGTTTCACCACGGCATCGCGGTAGCTGTCGGAACGATAAAACTGGTTGAAGGTGAGGGTGGCGCTGCCGTCGTCGTGGCGCTCCACCGATGGCGATTCGATTTTCAGCTCGATGTTCCTTGCCAGCCCAAGCAGCAGGCGGCGGCGTTTTTCCCACTCGGCGCGGCTGTCGCCGCCGGCGGGTACGAAATTTTCATCGTAGGCCGCCAGATACGCCTCCTCCTCGCGGCCGGACCAGGCGTCGGCCCAGGCCTTGAGCGCCCGCAGCACCGGATCGTCGCTGTCCGCCCCCGCCGGATAGGGCTCGGGCTCGGGAAATGGCGGAATGACGTCGGGCTCGATCCGGCTGACGTCGGTCGCTGCCTGCAGCGGCGGCTCGGCGGGCACCTGCGGATCGACGTACGGTGGCACGTCGGGCGGACTGGGCATCGGCGGCACGATGCTCGTCGCGGCCTGCGCGGTGCCTGTCGCTCCACCTGCAGGCGCCAGCGCCCCGGTGTCCGTTTCCGCACCGGATGCGGCCGGCGTTGCCGCCCCCTGCTCGCCGTTTGTTCCGGACGGCAATTGGCCTTCGATACGGACGAGGGTATCGCCATCGAAAAACAGGGACAGCCGCTGCTGCTCCATGAGCTTGCCGGCCTTGCGGAACGTATGGACGTAATCCCAGCGGTCGGTACGGAAAGGATCGACCAGCAGCGGCGTGCCGAGCAGGAAACGTACTTGCGAGCGGCTCAGGCCCGGCTTCAGGCGCGCGAGATTGTCCTGGTCCAGCGCGTTGCCCTGCTGCACGTCGATGCGGTGCGGGCCGATGTTCAGCCCGGAGCAGCCGGCAAGCAATCCCAGGACCAGGACGGAAATCGAAAGTCGATGCATGGGCAGGATTCGGGAAAGCATCGGGCAGGTGGCAAAAGCACGTATCATAACGTATCCACGAACCTGTTCCGGAGCCCAGCGTGAGCAATTCGTCCGACCTCAAGAGCATCGGCCTCAAGGCGACCATGCCGCGCCTGAAAATCCTCGCCCTGTTCGAACAGCACAGCAAGCAGCACCTGACCGCGGAGGACGTCTATCGCATGCTCTCCGACGACGGCCAGGACATCGGACTGGCGACGGTGTACCGCGTACTGACGCAATTCGAGCAGGCCGGCCTCCTCATCCGCCATCATTTCGACAGCGAACGTGCGGTGTTCGAACTCAACCAGGGCGATCATCACGACCACCTGGTCTGCCTGCAGTGCGGCCGCGTCGAGGAATTCTTCGACAGCGAGATCGAGAAGCGCCAGGAGCGCATCGCGCGCGACCGCGGCTTCGCGATTCGCGATCATTCGTTGCACATCTACGCCGACTGCGTCAAGAAAGACTGCCCCCACCGGAAGACGGGCGCAACACGTCAGCGCGCGTAGGCGTCCACCGCGGCGCACAGCTCGGCGACGCCGTCGAGCAGGCGCGGGGTGGGGCGATGCAGGCGGTCCGCGTCCACGCGCGCAAAGGCCCCGCGGCGCGCGGCGGGAAGAGGTACGTGCTGCCAGTCGCGGCGCAGGTCGGGGCCGTCGCTGCCCCCGATGACGAGTGCCGGCGCCCGCACCAGCACCGCCTCGCGCGACACGACCGGCGCGGCCGCGTCGAGATCGGCGAACACGTTGCGCGCGCCGCACAACGTAAGCGCCTCGCTGATCCAATGGCTGCCGCCGACGGTCATCAGCGGGCGGTCCCACACCTGATAGAACACCGGCAGCGGAACACGCCGCGTACGCTTCAGCGCCGCAAGCCCGGCCGTGTAGGTCCGTGCGGCATCCTCCCCCGCCGCCGCGTGGCCGCTCACCGCCCCCAGCATTCGCAGCAGCCGTGCGACGTCGTCGAGGCGGGCCGCGCGCGTGTACAGCACCGGCACCCCCAGGCCGCGCAGACGTTGCAAGTCGACCGCGCGCTGGCCCTCGAGCCAGACGACGACGAGATCGGGCCTGAGCGCGACGAGGCGCTCGAAGTTGACGCGATGGGCGTCGCCCACGCGCGGCAGGGCAAGCGCCGCCTGCGGGTAGTCGCTGGCGCTGTCGACGCCGGCGAGCTGGCGACCGGCGCCAACCGCGAACAGGAGTTCGGTGAGATGCGGCGCGAGCGCGACGATGCGCTGTGGCGGCCGCGGCAGTTCGAGCCTCTGGCCGCTGTCGTCGACGAAACGGGCGGCGGCGGCCTGCGCCGACCACAGCAGCAGCACCCAGCAGACGGCCCGCATGCGGCCGGTCACGGTTCGGCGTGCGAACTGCCGTGGAAGACCAGGCTGGCGCGGCCGCCGTCGATGCGCAGGCGGGTGAGCGTGGCGGGCGCCACCTCGATGCGGTAGGCGTGCGCGGCGGGCATTTGCAGCGCCCACGCCAGCGCCATGCGCATCACCCCGGCGTGACCCACCACGAGCAGATGCTCGCCCGCATGGCGCACGACGCACTCGGCGAGGGCGGCGGTGACGCGCGCGTGGAAATCCTCCAGCGGTTCCGCACCTGCGGGACGCGCACCGACCGGATCGGCTTTGAAACGCGCCACGGCGCCTGGGCTGACGGCCTCGATCTCGGCGGCACTGCGTCCTTCCCATTCGCCGAAACCACCTTCCATCAGCCGCGCGTCGAATTCCAGCGCCAATCCGTGCTCCGCCGCCAGCGCCTCGGCGAATGCGCGGCAGCGCGCCAGCGGCGAGGAAACCAGACGCGTCCAGGGTGTCGCCCCGGCGACCGCGGCCCGCATTTGCGCCCAGCCTTTCTCCGACAGCGGATCGTCGATCCGGCCGCGATAGCGGCGCCCGCCGACCGGCTCGCCGTGACGCATCAAGTCGATGGTGAGCGTCATCGCGGCACGACCAGGTTGTCGCGATGGATCAGCTCCGGCTCGTCCATGTAGCCGAGCTCGGCCTCGATCGCGCTCGATGCCTTGCCGGCGATGCGGCGCGCCTCGGCCGCGCTGTAGTTGGCCAGTCCGCGCGCGATCTCGCACCCCGCCTCGTCGACCACGGCGACCGCCTCGCCGCGCGCGAAATTCCCGCTCACGCCCTTGACGCCGACCGGCAACAGGCTCTTGCCGTCTTCGACCAGTGCGCGGACCGCGCCGCCATCCAGTATCAGCGCACCACGCAACTGCAGGTGGTCGGCGAGCCACTGTCGGCGCGCGGCGAGCGGCACCTGGCGCGCCACCAGCTGGCTGCCGATGGCCTCGCCCGCCGCCAGGCGCAGCAGCACGCGATCCTCGCGGCCGCTGCAGATCACGGTGTGGGCACCGCTGCGCGCGGCACGCTTGGCGGCAAGAATCTTGGTCAGCATGCCGCCGGTACCGACGCTGCTGCCGGCGCCGCCCGCCATGCGCTCGAGCTCGGGATCACCGGCATGGGCGTCCATCACCAGGGCCGCGGCGGGATCCTTGCGCGGGTCGGCGGTGTAGAGGCCCGGCTGGTCGGTGAGGATGACGAGACAGTCCGCCTCGATGAGGTTGGTGACCAGCGCACCCAGCGTATCGTTGTCACCGAGGCGGATCTCGTCGGTGGCCACGGTGTCGTTCTCGTTGATGATCGGCACCGCCTTGAGTTCGAGCAGCGTGCGCAGCGTGGAGCGCGCGTTGAGATAGCGCGTGCGGTCGGCGAGATCCTCGTGGGTCAGAAGCACCTGCGCCGCGTGCAGCCCATGCGTGCGGAAGATCGATTCATAGGCCTGCACCAGTCCCGTCTGGCCCACGGCTGCGGCGGCCTGCAGCTTGTTCACCGCTTTCGGGCGCGTCTTCCAGCCCAGCCGCGCGATGCCCTCGGCGATCGCGCCCGAGGAGACCAGCACGACTTCCCTGCCCTGTCCCGCCAGGGCGGCGATTTGCTCGGCCCAGCGCGACAGCGCGGCGTGATCCAGGCCGCGCCCCTCGGCGGTGACGAGGCTGGAGCCGACCTTGACGACGATGCGGTGGGCGTGCCTGAGGACGGACGTGGTCATCGGGCGGCCTGCCTCAGGTTGCGCACCGCTTCGCCGGTGTTGCGCACCGCGATGCCGGCGGGACACAGGATCTCTTCGAACAGCGGCTTGTGGTAGGACAGCAGCGAGCGCACCCTGATCCCCTCCCAATCCGCGTTGCGCGCCCTGGACCAGGTGCCGTCGGCCCGGCCGTAGGCATACAGGCGACGTTCCGCGGTGGCGCAGCGCAGGCCCTCGAACATGACGTTCCTCGCGCCGCCTGCCGCGTCGATCACCACGGTATAGCGCACCACCCCGTCATCGCCGACGCTGAGGGATGCCGCGTCGATGAAATGGCGGTTACGCGTGGCGGACGATACGCTGAACGGCAGCAGGTTCTCCGCCTGCGGGTAAGCCGGCAACTGGACGGCAGCCTCCACCCAGGGCTTGCTTTCTTCGAGTTCCGCGTCGAACCGGCCCCACTCCGCATGCGCGACGAGGGGCCCGCACAATAACAGGACATACAGTTTTTTCATGCCCGGCATTGTATTGATTCGGCCGTACGCTGTCTGCAGGAAAGATCGGTGCGACAAAAAAGCCGAGAGCATGGAACGAAATAAATCCAATGTCCTCAATGATCACCCTGTATGTCGTGCTGCCTGGCCTCTGAGCAATCCAACCGAAAAAACGTGTCCGGACGGGCTCGAGCAAGCCGTCGAGGCCATTGATCGCAAAGCAGTTGGCCATTTTCACACTGTCTGCCACGACACCGGAACCCGTCGCGTGACGACCTCACCGTCGATACCCGAGCACACTCGAGAATGATCCGCGAGTGCGACTGGACACAAATCAAACCAGCTCCAACTCATGGAGCAGGCCGAGCCGATCAATGCCAGCATCCGGATGAAGAGGCAAGTGTCGGTTCCGGGCGATCAACTGCCAGCCCGGCTTCGTCAAGGCGCGCCACTACGATTTAGGAAGAGTCTGGACAACCTCCGCAGAACGGGCTTGATGTGAGGCGGTCGCGACATGAAACAAATGAGTGTGGGTGTCACGGGGTTTGAACGCAAGATCAGGCGAATCCGCAAGCGGGAGTTTTTTGACGAGATGAACTGGGTGGTG
>JACDJA010000143.1_pt1 | contig 97347 bp, 80 predicted proteins | sample 7449241 | NCBI WGS metagenome assembly JACDJA01 (sample SAMN14253289, study PRJNA609438) | sludge metagenome | isolation source: initial anaerobic sludge | collected 2018-12-20 | reverse complement strand
GACCAGCGCTTCCAGGTCGATACCGTCAATCAGGTCGATCGGGTCCAGTACATTGCCCTTGGACTTGGACATCTTGTCGCCGTGGCTGTCGCGCACCAGGCCATGCACATAGACCTCCCTGAACGGCACATCATCCATGAATTTGATGCCCATCATGATCATGCGGGCGACCCAGAAGAAGCTGATGTCGAAACCGGTCACCAGCACGCTGGTCGGGTAGTTGGTCCTGACCCGCTCGGTCTGCTCCGGCCAGCCCAGGGTGGAGAAGGGCCAGAGGGCGGAGCTGAACCAGGTGTCCAGCACATCCTCGTCCTGGCTCAGGGAGTAATCATCGGCCAGCTGGTGTTTGGCGCGCACCTCGGCCTCGGAGCGGCCGACATAGACATTACCCTCGTCGTCATACCAGGCAGGGATACGGTGTCCCCACCAGATCTGGCGACTGATGCACCAGTCCTCGATGTTGCGCATCCACTCGTAATAGGTGTTCTTCCAGTTGTCCGGCACAAACTTGATGCTGCCGTTCTCCACCGCCTCAATCGCCGGCTTGGCCAGTGGTTCCACCTTCACGTACCACTGGTCGGTGAGGAAGGGTTCGATCACCGAGCCGGAGCGGTCACCGCGCGGCACCATCAGCTTGTGGTCATCGATCTTCTCCAGCAGTCCCTGTGCTTCCAGGTCGGTCACCACTTTTTTACGAGCATCGAACCGGTCCATACCGATAAAGGCGACCGGAATGATGGCATCCTCATCGTCTTCGTGGTCGCGGATCGCTGCGTCGCTGGTGAAGATGTTGATCAGGCCACCGTGGGGCTGCTCGGCAATCGCCTTCTCGTCGCGATGTCTCAGCCACACCTGGTAGTCATTGAAATCATGGGCCGGAGTGATCTTGACGCAGCCGGTGCCGAACTCCGGGTCCACATAATCATCGGCAATAATAGGGATGCGTCGGCCGGTCAGGGGGAGTTCCACGAACTCGCCCAGCAGGTGTTTGTAGCGATCGTCGCCGGGATGCACCGCCACTGCACAGTCGCCCAGCATGGTCTCGGGGCGGGTGGTGGCGACCACCAGATGACCCTGGCCATTGGTCAGGGGATAGCGCATATGCCAGAGGAAGCCATTCTCCTCTTCGGAGAGTACTTCCAGGTCGGAGACGGCGGTGTGCAGTTTCGGGTCCCAGTTGACCAACCGTTTGCCACGATAGATCAGCCCCTCTTCGAACAGCCGGACAAACACCTCCTTCACGGCATCGGAGAGACCTTCATCCATGGTGAAGCGTTCGTTCTCCCAGTCGAGCGAAGCACCCATGCGGCGTAACTGGCTGGTGATGATGCCACCGGACTGGCCTTTCCACTGCCATACCTTCTCGAGGAATTTCTCACGACCGTAGTCGTGCCGGGTCTTGCCCTCGGCGTTGATCAGTCGTTCTACAACCATCTGGGTGGCGATACCGGCATGATCCGAGCCGGCCTGCCACAGGGTCTTGTCACCCTTCATGCGATGGTAGCGGGTCAGTACATCCATGATGGTGTCCTGGAAGGCGTGGCCCATGTGCAGGCTGCCGGTGACATTGGGTGGCGGAATCATGATGCAGTAGGGATTCTGGCTGTCGGCATCAGCGGAAGGGGCGAAATAACCGCGCTCCTCCCAAGTCTGGTACCAGCGCTTTTCCAGGCTGTGGGGGTCGTAAGTCTTTTCCATGGGTCGCCAGGCTGTCTTGGTTCGGGTTAATCGTCAGGGATAAAGCGGGGCATTATAACGCAAGCAAACCGGTTGATTTGAGTATTTGTTTCCCTATTGCAGGAGATTTTTCATATTGGGCCATGCGGGATGAATATCCGATAAGATGGGGTAGGCCGAAAGAAAAAGAGTCGTAATGCGGTCACCTGTAATAAGAAATGTTAATGATTCAGGGGAGTGAGATGAGCCGTAACCGGGTAGTTATGTTGACCGTGCTGGCGGCAGTGATCGCCGGTTTTTTCATATTTGACCTGGGCCAGTACTTAAGCCTGGAGTTTCTCAAGTCGCAGCAGGCCGCACTGGAAAACTACCGGCAGGCCAATCCCCTGCAGACCGCCGCCGTGATGTTCGTCATCTATGTGCTGGTGACGGCACTCTCGCTGCCGGGGGCGGCGGTGATGACGCTGGCGGTCGGTGCCATCTTCGGCCTGTTCTGGGGTACCGTGCTGGTCTCCTTCGCCTCCACCCTGGGGGCCACGCTGGCGTTTCTGATTTCACGCTTTCTGTTGCGTGACCTGGTCCAGGAGCGCCTTGGTGACAAGCTGAAGGCGATCAATGACGGTATTGAAAAAGATGGTGTTTTTTACCTGTTCGGCCTGCGCCTGGTGCCCCTGTTTCCGTTTTTCGTGATCAACCTGGTTATGGGACTCACGCGTCTCAAGACCTTCACCTTTGCCTGGGTCAGCCAGGTGGGCATGCTGCTGGGGACGCTGGTCTATGTGAATGCCGGTACTCAATTGGCCGGCATTGATGCGCTGTCTGATATTATCTCACCCGGTCTGTTCTTCTCCTTTGTACTGCTGGGCGTCTTTCCCCTTATCGCACGCAAGATTCTGGAGGGTATTCAGGCGCGCAAGGTGCTCAAGGGTTTCCCGAAACCGAAACGGTTTGATCGTAACCTGGTGGTAATCGGTGCCGGTTCCGCTGGACTGGTCGCGGCCTATATCGCCGCCGCGGTCAAGGCCAGGGTCACCCTGATCGAAAAGCACAAGATGGGTGGCGACTGTCTCAATACCGGTTGTGTGCCGTCCAAGGCGCTGATCCGTTCGGCGCGCTTTCTGGAGCAGACCCGCCGGGTACGGAAGTATGGCTTCGAGTCGGCATCCGCGGAGTTTGATTTTTCACAGGTGATGGAGCGGGTACAGCGGGTGGTGAAAACGGTAGAGCCTCATGACTCGGTGGAACGCTATACCGGACTTGGCGTGGAGGTGATCGAAGGGGAGGCGATGATCAGATCTCCCTATGCGGTCGAGGTGAACGGTCAGACCCTGACGACTCGTAACATTATCGTTGCGACCGGTGCGCGGCCCTTTGTGCCACCTATTCCAGGGCTGGATCAGGTCAAATATCTCACGTCTGATAATCTTTGGACGCTGCGTGAACTGCCGAAGCGTCTGTTGGTACTGGGCGGTGGCCCGATCGGCTGCGAGCTCGCCCAGTGCTTCGCCCGTTTCGGTGCGCAGGTGATCATTGTGGAGATGGCTCCCCGCCTGATGATCCGTGAAGATGAAGATGTCGTGGAGCTGGTCACGGCGCGATTCGAGGCGGAAGGGATCAAAGTCCTTGCCGGGCATACCGCCAAATCGTTTGCAGTGGTGGAGGGGGAAAAGATCCTGACGGCGGAATATCAGCAGGAGTCGATCTCAATCCCCTTCGACCAGGTGTTGGTGGCGGTTGGCCGAATGGCCAATACCACCGGCTTCGGCCTGGAGGAGTTAGGGGTGCGGATCAGTGACCGGCGTACTGTGGAGGCCAATGATTTTCTACAGACCAATTTCCCCAACATCTATGTCTGTGGCGATGTGACCGGCCCTTATCAGTTCACCCATACCGCCGCCCATCAGGCCTGGTACGCCGCGGTCAACGCCCTGTTCGGTATCTTTCGGAAGTTCAAGGTGGACTACTCGGTGATTCCTTTCGCCACTTTTACCGATCCGGAAGTGGGACGGGTGGGGCTGAATGAGCTGGAAGCAAAAGAGCGGGGCGTCGCTTATGAGATCACCACCTACGGGCTGGATGATCTGGACCGCGCCATTGCCGATGGAGAGGCGCAGGGGTTTGTCAAAGTGCTGACGGTGCCCGGCAAGGATAAAATCCTTGGCGCAACCATCGTCGGCGAACATGCAGGGGAGTTGATTGCCGAGTTTGTCACCGCCATGCGGCACGGCCTGGGCCTGAACAAGATCCTCGGCACCATCCACATCTATCCCACCTGGACCGAGGCGAACAAATATGCCGCCGGCAACTGGAAACGGGCCCATGCCCCGGATCGTCTGCTGCGCTGGGTAGAGCGCTTCCACACCTGGCGGCGCGGTAAATAGCCCCATCTGTAGGGAGTGATTGGCTTCGGCTGAAAAACAAAAGGGTTGGCAGTTTCCTACCAACCCTTTGTTTTCTCACGAATTTGGTACTCCCTAGGGGACTCGAACCCCTGTTGCCGCCGTGAGAGGGCGGAGTCCTAGGCCACTAGACGAAGGGAGCAGTGCGCTCAGGCGTGGCGTATTATACCCACAGTTTGTTTTGGCTCAAGCCGTTAAGACCATTTTTTTTAGTTGCGTGATTCTGTACACTCTGGGCGCTGCATTTTTTTGAAGTATGTTAAGGAATATTTAAAATAGCTAAGCCCCATATCATTCCCCGTCCTGAACACAACATCTCCAGGGCGAATATCAGCGAACATGCCACCAAGGTACTCTATCGCCTGAAGGCGGCAGGGTTCCAATCCTACCTGGTCGGTGGCGGTGTGCGTGACCTGCTGCTGGGCCGGGAACCCAAGGATTTCGACGTGGCGACCGATGCCACCCCGGAACAGGTGAAGGAGGTGTTCCGCAACTGTCGGCTGATCGGCCGCCGGTTCCGCCTTGCCCATGTTCACTTCGGCCGGGAAATCATCGAAGTGGCCACCTTCAGAAGCATGCAGGATGCCTCCGAGCCGGGTGACCGGGAGACTGAAAACGGCATGCTGGTTCGGGATAACATCTACGGCAGCATCGAAGAGGATGCCCTGCGCCGTGATTTCACCATCAATGCCCTCTATTACAATATCGAGGATTTCTCGGTCGTGGATTATGCCGGTGGCATGGCGGATCTGCAGTCAGGCGTTTTACGCTTGCTCGGTGATCCGGAGATCCGCTACCGGGAAGACCCGGTGCGCATGCTGCGGGCGGTCCGGTTCGCCGCCAAACTCGGCTTCATGATTAATCCGGCCTGTGAAAAACCGCTGTTTGAACTGGGCTCCCTGTTGCAGAGTGTGCCGGCGGCACGCCTGTTTGAAGAGGTGCTGAAGCTGTTCATGGCGGGTGTTGCCTTGCACAGCTTCGAAAAACTGCGCCACTACGACCTGTTTGGCGAGCTGTTCCCGGAGACTGATGAGTGCCTGGCGCATGAGGATCATGAATTTCCGATCACCTTTGTGATCCGCGGAATGCAGAATACCGATAGACGTATCCGCGAGGGCAAGCCGGTCACCCCGGCCTTCCTGTTTGCCGTGCTGCTGTGGGAGCCGGTACGGCTACTGGCCGAGCGGCTGCGGGAAAACGGTGAAGCACCGCTGCCGGCGATGCAGCAGGCGGGCAGCGATATTCTCATGACCCAGCTTGAGCGGGTATCCATTCCCAAGCGGTTCAGCATTCCGATGCGCGAGATCTGGAATCTGCAACACCGTTTCGAGCAGCGCGCCGGTAAACGTCCCCATCGTCTGCTGACCCATCCCCGTTTTCGCGCCGCCTATGATTTTCTGCTGTTGCGTGCGGAGTCGGGGGAGGTCGATCAGGAACTGGCTGACTGGTGGACCGCTTTCCAGGAGCAGGATGGCGATGATCGCAACCAGATGGTCCGGCAGGCGAACAGTGGTGGTGAAAAACCCCGCAAGCGCCGCCGTCGGCGCAAGCGTCCTGCCAAACCGGCCGACCAGGGCTAGTCAGGCCACCGATGCGAAGCGGTACGGATAAGCCGGTGGTAACAGCCTACATTGGTCTGGGCAGTAATCTGGCTGATCCGGTATTGCAGGTCAGGGGCGCCTGTGAGGCCCTGAAGCAGCTTCCGGAAACGGTTCTACTGGCATGCTCCAGTCTCTACCTCAGCCCGCCCATGGGTCCGGCGGACCAGCCGGACTATATCAATGCCGCAGCAGCCCTTGAAACCACCCTGTCACCCCACGCACTGCTGGCCCAACTCCAGGCCATAGAACAGGCCCAGGGGCGTGTTCGCGGGGCGCGTTGGGGCGCCCGCACCCTGGATCTCGATCTGCTGGTTTACGGGGAGCGGGTGATAGCCGATGACCGGCTCAACGTACCCCACCCCGGCTTGGCGGAAAGGGCGTTCGTACTCTATCCACTGCAGGAGATCGCTCCGAATCTACAGATACCGGGGTTGGGATCGCTGGATAAACTGGTCGCCAACTGCCCGAAGGCGGGACTGCAGCCTTATGCCTGATTTCCATACGACACCACCCGGCCATATCGTGGTGGAGGGCCCCCAGGAGCGGGGCATGGAGGCGATCTACCTGAAGCGCCTGAGCGACGCCTATACCGATTTCTTCTACCATTATGAGAAGTCGCCGCTGCTGATCATCAATGCGGCGGAGATCAACCCGGTAGAACGGAAGCGGGACTACCAGTTGCTGCTGGAACAGATCTGCAGTGTACGCTGTGGAAAACATTATTTTAATCCGGCGCCACTCTTGTTGTAATATTGCACTGCACAATGCGGGTTATCCGATTTCGACTAACAGTGGAAAGAGAGAAACGGGGTAAAAACAATCATGTCCCATGTCACAACCGCAACACTGATACAGATGAAGCAACAGCATGAAAAGATTGCTGTTTTAACCAGCTACGATGCCAGTTTCACGACGCTTATCGAAGATGCCGGCGTGGAGGTGATACTGGTAGGTGATTCGCTTGGGATGGTGATTCAGGGGCAGGAGAGCACATTGCCGGTGGATGTAGAGGAGATGGTCTATCACACTCAGTGCGTGGCTCGCGGTCGCCGCAAGGCACTGCTGATTGCCGATATGCCGTTCATGAGTTACAGCTCAGCGGAGCAGGCGCTGGGAACCGCCGGGCGACTGATGAAGGACGGCGGTGCGCACATGGTCAAGCTGGAGGGTGGAGCCACCCAGCTGGAGACGGTGCGCCAGTTGACGGCCAACGGCATTCCCGTTTGTGCCCATCTGGGCCTGCTGCCCCAGTCGGTGCACAAGCTGGGCGGTTATCGGGTCCAGGGGCGTGATGAAGAGTCGGCCCGGATCATGAAAGAGGATGCGCTGGCCCTGGAGGCGGCAGGTGCCCAGATGCTGGTCCTGGAGTGTGTGCCTACCGATCTGGCGCGGGAGATCAGTGAGGCATTGGTGATTCCGGTGATCGGTATCGGTGCCGGGCCGGGCTGTGATGGCCAGGTGTTGGTGATCTATGACATGCTGGGCATTACGCTCCGCCAACCCCCCCGCTTTGTGAAGAATTTCCTCGATGACGCCCCGTCCATAGCCGCGGCGATCAGGCAATATGTAAAAGCGGTGAAGGACGGAACCTTCCCCGGCGAAGAGCACAGCTTCAAATGATTACGGTTGAAACTGTCGCCGACCTGCGCCACACCCTGGCGCGCTGGCGGGCGGCTGGTGAACGGGTGGCGCTGGTGCCCACCATGGGGAATCTGCACGAAGGTCATCTGGATCTGGTCAGAAAGGCGCGGTCACTGGCTGATCGGGTGGCGGTCTCCATTTTCGTCAATCCGCTGCAGTTTGGTGAAGGTGAGGATTTTGCCGCCTATCCCAGAACCCTGATCGACGACTCGGATAAACTGGGTGCCGTGGCCACCGATCTGCTGTTCACGCCCAAGGAGGCCGAGATGTACGCCCGGCCCCAGCATGAGCAGACCCGGGTGGAAGTACCGGGATTATCCGATCTGTTCTGCGGCGCCTCGCGTCCGGGACACTTTGTGGGTGTCGCCACGGTTGTCTGCAAGCTGTTTAACATGGTCCAGCCGGATCTGGCGCTGTTTGGTGAAAAGGATTATCAGCAACTGCTGGTGATTCGGCAGATGGTGCAGGATCTCTCTATACCGGTAGTTATCCATGGACTGCCGACGGTGCGTGAAGTGGATGGCCTGGCCCGCAGCTCCAGAAACAGTTACCTGTCGGATGGGGAGCGCAGTATAGCACCGGCTCTCTATCAGCAATTGCAGCAGACCGCCGCAGGGATAAAACGGGGCAAGCACGATTATGCTGCATTGGAACGGCAGGCGATCAACCGGCTGGAGTCGGAAGGTTTTACCCCCGACTACTACGCCATACGCCGCGCGATCGATCTGGCGGAGCCGGGTCCCGATGATAAATCCCTGGTGATTCTGGCGGCGGTCCATCTGGGCAAGGCACGGTTGATCGACAACATTCAGTTGACTCTCGAATAGATCCCCGGCTGCTCACTTTATCCGCCCTGATTGCCACAGGCCGCCCTGAATGGCGTAATGGCTTAAGCCTGATCAAGACCGCCCATGCAGAGATATTTCATCTCGATGAAGTCATCCATGCCGTAGCGTGACCCTTCGCGGCCGATACCGGACTCCTTGATCCCGCCGAAGGGTGCCACGGCTGTGGAGATGATCCCCTCGTTAATGCCGATTATGCCGGTTTCCAGGGCTTCGGCGACCCGCCAGATACGGCCGATATCCCGGGCATAGAAGTACGCGGCCAGGCCGAACGGTGTGTCATTGGCCAGCTCTATCGCCTCCTGTTCCGTTTTGAATCTGAGCAGGGGGGCGACCGGTCCAAAGGTCTCTTCACAGGTGATCCGCATCTGGCGGGTGACATCGGCCAGGATGGTCGGCTGATAGAAGGTGCCGCCGAGGGTGTGGGGTTTTCCGCCGGTTATCAGTCGGGCGCCTTTTGCCAGCGCGTCATCCACATGCTGTTGCACCTTGTTGATAGCGGCCTGGTTTATCAGCGGCCCCTGCTGTGAGTCGCTGGTCAGGGCCGGTCCGACCGCAAGTGCCGCAACCGCCTTGGCCAGTTTTTCGGCAAATTCGTCATAGATGCTCTCCTGGATCAGGAAGCGGTTGGTGCAGACGCAGGTCTGGCCGCTGTTGCGGTATTTGGATGCCAGGGCACCGGCCACGGCGGCGTCGATGTCGGCATCATCAAACACCAGAAAGGGGGCATTGCCACCCAGTTCCAGGGAGACCTTTTTAACCGTGCCGGCACACTGGGCCATCAGCAGCTTGCCGACAGCGGTAGAGCCGGTGAAGGAGAGCTTGCGGACGATCGGGTTACTGGTCATCTCGCCCCCCACGGCTACGGCATCCTCGGTGGGCAGCACGTTGAATACGCCGGGCGGAATGCCGGCCTCATCCGCCAGTGCCGCCAGCGCCAGTGCCGAGAGCGGGGTGTCCGGTGCCGGCTTGATCACCACGGTACAGCCGGCCGCCATGGCCGGCGCACACTTGCGGGTAATCATGGCGTTGGGAAAGTTCCAGGGTGTGATGGCGGCGACCACGCCGATCGGCTGCTTGATCACTACAAAGCGTCTGTCAGGGGCGTGCGCGGGGATCACATCACCATATACCCGTTTTGCCTCTTCGGCGAACCACTCGATAAAACTGGCGCCATAGGCGATCTCGCCGCGACTTTCCACCAGCGGTTTACCCTGTTCAAGACTGAGCAGTTGGGCCAGCGCCTCCTGATTGGCCATGATCAGTTCAAACCAGCGGCGCAGCAGATTGCTACGCTCCTGCGCGGTGCGTTTGCGCCAGCTTCGCAAGGCCAGATCAGCCTGCTCGATGGCGCGTCTTGTCTCTGCCGCGCCGAGTGAGGGGATGCGGGTGATCTCGCTGTTGTCCGCGGGATTGGTGATCGCAAAGGTGTGGCCGTTGTCGGCGGAAATCCATGCGCCATTGACATAGGCCTGGTCTTTCAGGAGTGGGTTGCTGTGCATCTGCTTATACCGTTTCCGTTGGCTCAGTAGTGTTTCATGCTGACACTATAGCAAAGGTGAGGTTTGTCGGGTAAAGGGCGTCTTCAGGCAAGTGGCGAGGCGGCCGGATGGTCAATGGCCGATTGATAGCATTGCAGATATTTTTTTGCGGTGTCCAGGGCGTGGAAGCTCTGGGCCATACCCTGCAACGCCAGTTTTTGCCACCAGATGGCCGGCTTTGCGTGAAACGCCTTAACCCGGATGAGCGCATCGGCCAGCTGTTTCTCTGTTGCCTGACGATAAAGAAAACCGCTGGCGGTGCCGTGCAGCAGGTTGGCCGGGGTGGCGTCCGTTACCGTCCCCTGTATTGACTTTGTTGCGTGCGCAATGGGCACGGTCCCATAGCTCAGGGCACACTGGGCCTGGTGGGCGGAAGGGTAGGATTGGGCGGGTAACAGCAGGCAGTCACTGCTGGCCAGGATTCTGTGCCAGCGTGATTCATCCGCGTCACGCTGTACACTGATCCGTTGCGGAAACTGTCTGACGCTGTCGAGCAGCGACTGAAGTGCCCGGCTATTATCAGCGGCTGCAATCAGGAGATGTACCGGGATATCCGGCGCAACACTTTCCAGCAGCGCGCCGATCTGCTGAAATTCTGTATTCTGGTGCGCTGTCACGAGACAGCCGATCAGCAGATCATGCGCATTCAGGGGCAGGGCCAGTTCCGTTTGCAGGCGCTGCCGGTTGAGTCTTTTCAGTGCGAACGATGAGCTGTCATAGTGCTGTTCCAGATGGGGGTCAGTGGTGGGACTCCAACGCTGGTAGTCGATGCCGGGCGGGATGGCCATCAACTGGTCAGTGCGTTTTTTCAGCAGGGCCGCCAGTGGATGTGCGGCAGGGTCCTGCAGGAGTTCATCACGGAAACCGGCACTGGGTAGCACCAGTTTGTCTGCCAAGAGTACGGCGCCCTTCTCGAAAGAGAGGCGACCCTGGATTTCCAGGGTGCCCGCCTTCAACAGCTCCACCGGAATCGACAGGGCGCTGACCTGTTCACCGGAACAGCTCTGGTGGTGCGCCTCGTGCATCGAATAAACCAGGGCCGGACGGCTCCACGCTTCTGCCAGCAGGGAGATGGCCAGGGCCGTTTTCCAGCCATTGCAGTGCAACAGGTCGGGCTGCCAGTGGATTCCCGCCTGGTTAACGGCCAGCAGGGCAATAATCCGGCTGAACAGTCCGAAACGGACGGTGTTCTGGGGATCGGCATGGTCTGGCTGATCGAACTGGCCGGGAATATCCACCAGATAGAGGGTAACGTTCCGACCCAGCCGACCCTGCAGGAGTCGTGCTCCCTGGCCATTGCCCGGCAAGCGGATCCTGGATGCTTCAGTGAATCGGTCCCTGTGTGAAAGCAGTGCAGGATAGGCTGGCAGCACCAGCCGAACATCATGGTCCAGTGAACCTAGGGAGGTGGTCAGGGTGGTGGTGAAGTCGGCCAGATCACCAAAACCCTTCAGTGATTGCGCTTCACTTGAAGCAAATAGAATCCTTTGTGATGTCAATGACAGGTCTCTATTCATGGGAATCAATGTGGCCGTTTTTTCGAGAGCTCTTGCTGTCCGCTGCCGAGCAATGGTCATTCTTTATTGTTCATGTTCCTGCAGGGATTGGTACCGTGGCAGGCAGTATATACATATTCCAGGGGGCGGGCGAGTGCCGGTTTATTCAGCCAATAGGCCACGAATGACCTGTAACCACGCATCGGCCATATTGTCCCGGTTATAACCACCGCCACCCAGCGCCAGCACTCGTCCCTGACAGACGGTCTCGGCATATTCACGGATCTTTTCTGCTGTCCGGTAGTGTACCTGGCTGCTGTAACGCAGGTGGGTGAGAGGGTCGCCCGCCACACAGTCGGCACCACACTGCAGGATAATGAACTCCGGCTGATGCCGTTGCATGAAGTCAGCGATTTTTGGCCAGTAGTTGAAGAAGATTTCATCCGTTGCGCCGGGCGGCATCGGAATATTCAGCTTTGTTCCGCTGGCCGGTCCGCTGCCGCATTCGCTGGCGCTGCCGGTTCCCGGGTAGAGATAGCGCCCATCTTCATGTACATCGACAAACAACAGGTCCGGGTCCTGGTCAAAGGCATAGAAAACACCATCAGCATGGTGGGCGTCGATGTCGATATAGAGTATCCGCCGGATCTGGTGTCGCTGGCGCAGGGCCTCGATGGCAATGCCGCAGTCGTTGAAGACACAGAAACCGGCGGAGGATCCCCGGCTGGCGTGATGCAGGCCGGCAATGGGAACGAATGCCCGGTTGGTATGACCGAGCAGGATCTCGTTCACCGCGTCCAGCACCGTACCCACCACCACTAGGGCGGTTTCAAATATTCCGGGAAATGCCGGCGTATCACAATCCAGCATGCCCGTGCCCTGGCGGGACAGCTGCTCAACCCGCTGCACATGTTCGGCGGTGTGGAACAGCAAGGCATCGGCGGCAGTGCCCTGAACCGGGGCCTTGACAGTGCAGAGTTCCGGCAGTGACGACTGCTGGAAGGCTTGCCAGAATGCGCCGAAACGATCGGGTCCCAGCGGGTGTCCTTCACCGAAACCATAGCGTGCGAGTGTTTCACCGGCGTATACAAACATGGTGGACTGTCCCGATGGTCAATGTTGAATGTGATTGGTGCAACGCGTGGTCCCTGCCTTATGAAAACAGTCGTCCAAGCCAGGACCGCTGCCTCCGTTCCGGGTTGGTTGCATCCCGCGTGTGTCGTGCTAATACCGGCCGCGTGATGATCCCCTTGAGGCATTGATTGCATATCTCATGATAAAGCGTGCGGGACTCCTTCAGTAGTGCCGCCTTGTCACGCACGAAGTAGTCGCTGGCTCCGGAGTTGAAGGCATCGACGATATCCTGGAACCCCGCAAAGGTCTCGGCAATGACAAACTGGGCCGATTCATTTTTCAGGAACACCAGTTCGTCGATCATCTCCCGCAGTGATTGCTCTTTCTGTCGCTCCGGGTCCATCAGTCCGTGCAGTTTTATTTTCAGAATATCGCTGAACTGTCTGAAGTAAGAGATCTTTTCATCCGCGGGAACCCGTATCAACCGGTCCACAATCACCTTCAGTTGGGCAATGTTCTGTATCAGGTGATAGGTGGTCAGGTCGGAAATCAGGCTGCGCATCTTTTCCAGTTCAATCCCGTGTTCCCTGGTCATGGTGGCCCTGCCGTGTGACAACAGGGCGGCATTGGAAAAGAGGATGGAGTAGATCCTGATCCAGCTGGTCAGCTGGGTCGGGCTCAGGATCGTCGATATACTGAGGGCGGAACGCTCCAGTTCGACAAACGGTTTGCTGGCGGCATTCTGCATCTGCCGGGCGGTGAGTTTGAACACCTCTTTCAGACAGATCAGTTTCTCCAGGGCAATCCTGACCTTGGCCTCATGTTCTTCGGGCAGCCTGTCGGCGCTGGGGGCGATCTGCTTCAGAAATTCATTGGTGAAGGCCAGTTCCGATTCAATCATCCGGTGACGGATGCGCATCTGCTCCTCTGCGCAGAGATACTCATCGACAAAGGTGGCCGCCAGTTTGCGCAGTATCGCCGGCTCATCGCTGTTGAGCTGTATCAGCAGTTCATGAAAGATTTTCCGCGCCTTGGGTGACAGAGGTTTGGCGCTTTTATAGTGCAGCACATAATTGATCTGTCCGGTAATCCTGCCATTGGTTTCCTCCGCTAGCAGCTGATGCTTTTTGATATATTTCATCAGACTGATGAAAGCCAGGTGGAGTGAAACCTGGGTGGCCAGCGCGGGCTCGATACCCGTGGCGGTGTAGTCCCTGAACAGGATGAACTCAGCCGGTTCCAGGTCAGCTGCCGGGTCGCTCTTCTGGCCATGAGGCTGTTCCTGCGTCAGTCGGATGATCTTCATCAGATAGGGCTTCACTGAAAGGTATTTATAACTGGATCTCAGTAGCTCGTGGAGTTCGTTGAATTGTGCAGTGAGGATGGCCGCATTTTTCAGTGGGAAGTTGCTGTAGGGCTGCAGCAGATCAGAGATCACCCGGCGACCCTTCTCGATCCGGATGAGGGCGTTTTTATACTCATCCACCAGATCATCCGATAGTTTTTTGCCGTCACTGCGCATGGAATCCTGTCGAATGGCGGTCAGGAAGTCGTCGGGCATTTTTGCAGCCAGATAGATCTCCCCCGACGCATCGCCAAACTTTTTCCTGATCTGTTCGCTGACCTCGAAATAGTTGGCCTGGATTGCGCGTTCGGGACTACTGTCCAACTGTGCTTCCAGTTCGCTTAGCAGGGCGGTGGCCAGTTCATCCTGTTTGGCGGAGGAGGAGAGCCGTTTGCCACCGGCGAGCAGTCGCCGATAGGTTGCCATGGCCTCGGGGGCTTTCCTGATCCGGTCGACGAGACGAATCAGTCCCACTACGTCGCGGCGGTCATATCTCTCCAGCAGCGCTGCCTGCTGTGCAGATAGCTCCATATTGTGGAATCCTCAAATAACCGTTGCAGCATGCCTGACATCCAGGCTGCCGCAGGATGTCCGGGATGGCGGCGCTTCACCTGCCTGTGAATGCTGGTGGCATCCGGACGGTGCTGGTGCCTATATACAAAGGATAGCCACCAGACAGCAACTCACGGTTGATATTTAACGTATTGGTTCTCAATTCTTGGACTGCCCTGCCGGACAGGGCTTCAGGCAGCGTCCTGATAACGGTTGTTTGCAGGGTTATCTGCCGTTAAAACAGCCGATCAGACGAAATCTGTGGGGTCAACCGGATTGCACTCGGGAGTCGCTGATCCATTCAGGTTCCATCGGCATAAGGGTCTGCCGTGCCCTGATAAAGCCAGGGATGGCATTATCAGCACGCCCCTAAAGCAATCGGGTGAATGGCCGCTATCCTAACCATCTGGAGTTATAACCGGGGCCTTGCCGGCACCACAACCAAGACACTCAAACCCATCTATTGGCGGTATGTAATGGCAAATTTCATTGATTCTGTAGACAGTCGCACCCAATTGGCGGGAACCAACCGGCTTGAGGTGCTGTTGTTCAGTCTGGGTCGTGACTCGGTTACCGGGAGAGAGGAGACTTTCGGCGTCAATGTCTTCAAGGTACGGGAAGTGATGCATATACCGGATATCACGCGTGCACCGGATATGCCCGCCTCGGTGGAAGGGATGGTCAGTCTGCGCGGCAACATGATACCGATTATCAATCTGCCAAAGTTCTGCGGTGTCAATTGCCAAGAGAAACCCAGTATTCTGATTGTCACGGAATATAACAAAAACGTGCAGGGTTTCCTGGTGCACTCGGTGGACAATATCGTGCGTCTCGCCTGGGAGGATGTAAAGGTTCCGCCCGCCATGATGGCCCAGCGGCATGGCGGGTTGGTGACGGCTGTGACCGAATTGGCGGATAAGCGCATCGTCATGATCATGGATGTGGAGATGATACTGGCCAAGACCTCGGGTTTCGGTGAGAGTGAAGAGCTGTTTGAAGGTATCGAGAAGCTTGACCGGGAAGATGTGACGGTTCTTTTTGCAGATGATTCCGCCGTCGCCCGGGATCAGATTATCAGAACCCTGAACCACATCGGCGTCAAGCATTTGAGTGCGTCAAACGGTTCCGAGGCATGGGCCAAGATCAGGGATCTGGCGGACCGGGCAGAGGCGACAGGGCACAGAGTGAGCGACTATATCCAGGTTATCCTGACGGACGTGGAGATGCCGGAAATGGACGGCTATGTCCTGACCAAGAATATCAAGCAGGACCCGCGGCTGGCGGATATTCCCGTCATCATGCACTCATCGCTCTCTGCGGATGCCAACCAGGAACTGGGCCGGGGTGTCGGCGCCGATGCTTATGTGCCGAAATTCCAGCCGATTGAACTGGCGGCAAAATTACAGGAGATCCTGAACGGCCATGTGTGAGAAGCACAGGCGGGTCGACTGTCTGTAACCATCATCCGCATAGGATGCGGATGCCCTATAGGCGTAAAGACGATGCTGGAATTGATTCCTGATCATCTGCGTCTGTTCATAGTGATTGGCGGATTGCTGCTGGTGTTGTTGCTGGTTGGCAGTCTGGCACAGAAGTATGAACAGTATCTGGCCGCCAAGCGATTCGCGGTCCAGCGCCTGATGATCGGCGTACAACAGATCGAGGAGGCGCTGGAGAGGAGCCGGGGGGGCGGTTTACCTGCCGGTATTGGAAAACTGCTGCGCAATGAACTGCTCGCCAGATATATCACGATTCGCCAGATTTTCCCCAGGCAGCCCCGCATCAGCCAGCAGATCATGCAGGCGGAAGAGCGGGCCAGATCGGAACCGGAGGGTTCTGCGTCCGTCAATTCCACGGCCATCACATCGGCGGATCTGCTCAATCGCTATGTCAGCGGTCTGAATGAAATCTACAGATTGCTCAACAGCCAGACCTTCGGGCGCAGCCTTGCGCCGCCTGAAAAAGCCGCGTTGCAAATGAAACTGATCGACTTTCAGCTTTCAGCCGCCAGCCGCTACTACACCCGAATAGCCCTGGAATATGCACAAATGGCGGATTGGCAGAATGCCGCCCGGGCCGCCCGGGCACTGGATGCCTTTATCATGGTGCGCCCCAAAAGCACGGCCCTGGCCATCCAGTTGAGAAATGAGGCCAGGGAGCTGCTGATGGCTATGGGTGAACAGCGCCTGCCGGGCGCCCAGTCTGTCGAATCCGCTCGGCAGCAGGCGTGATTTCAAAGAACGACACCTGCTTCAGTGTATAATCCCTGAGCTCTCTCCTGGTGGATGCGGCTGCGTTGCATCCTGCGAATGTCTCTGGCAAAAATATGCGCCAGCAAGCCGATCGCTGCTTTTCCAGGTGAGTACAACACCCAACCCATTTGGATGATTACCATGGACAATCACGATATCAAATCTCTGCTATCCGGTGATACGGCTATCGGGACCTCGGTAGTGGTTTGCGGCTGGGTTCGCTCCAGGCGGGACTCCAAGGCAGGCATCTCCTTTGTCACTGTTTATGACGGCTCCTGTTTCAGTGCTATTCAGGCGGTGGTGCCTGACAGCCTGCCGAACTACAGCAGCGATGTGTTGAAGATCACTACCGGCTGCGCCGTGACAATCAGCGGGACCCTGAGTGAGTCGGCGGGGAAGGGGCAATCCCGCGAAATCCAGGCGACCTCCCTGTCGGTGATCGGCTGGGTGGATGACCCAGACACCTATCCCGTTGCCAAGAAACGCCACACCTTTGAATACCTGCGCCAGGTGGCCCACCTGCGGCCCCGCACCAACGCCTTCGGCGCCATCTCGCGGGTGCGCACAACTCTCGCCAGTGCGATTCATCGTTATTTCCATGAACGGGGATATCATTGGGTGAACACCCCGATCATCACGGCCAGTGACTGTGAAGGGGCGGGTGAGCTGTTCCGGGTCAGTACCCTGGATCTGAACAATCTGCCGCGCACGACGGATGGTGTGATCGATTTTGCGGGTGATTTTTTCGGCCGTGAAGCATTTCTGACCGTTTCCGGCCAGTTGAATGCGGAGGCCTACGCCCTGGCACTGAGCAAGGTGTACACATTCGGTCCAACCTTCCGTGCCGAAAACTCCAATACCAGCCGACATCTGGCTGAATTCTGGATGGTCGAGCCGGAAGTGGCCTTTGCCGATCTGCATGATAACGCCCGGCTGGCCGAGGATTTTTTCAAGTATATCCTCCGCTCAGTGCTGGATGAGCGGCAGGATGACATGGCCTTCTTTGCCGAGCGGATCGACAAGGGGGCGATCGAACGGCTGGAGACGGTGATCCAGAGTGATTTTGAATACATGGAGTATACCGATGCCATCGATATTCTGTGCAACTGCGGCGAGTCATTCGTGTTTCCGGTGGCATGGGGGCTGGATCTTCAGTCGGAACACGAGCAGTACCTGGCGGAACAGCATGTCGGGCGGCCGGTTATCCTGATGAACTACCCGGCCTCCATCAAGGCCTTCTACATGCGCCTGAATGATGACGAAAAAACGGTGGCGGCCATGGATGTACTGGTCCCGGGCATTGGTGAAATCATTGGCGGCAGCCAGCGCGAGGAGCGCCTGGAGGTGCTGGACCGGCGGATTGCCCAACTGGGTATCAAAGGGGACATGGGCTGGTATCGGGACCTGCGCCGCTACGGAACAGTTCCGCATGCCGGTTTCGGCATGGGTTTTGAGCGGGTGATGAACTACGTGACCGGCATGGAGAATATCCGGGATGCCATTCCATTTCCCCGGACCCCCAAACACGCGCCTTTCTGATCGAAAGCCGTCATTTGACCATTGTGCTGATCAACGCCCCGCGTGTCCTGGTCACTGTTCGATATCGTTGTTCTTGGGCCCCTGCCTGGCGGCTATGTCATTGGCCGATTGCTGGATGAATATGAGCAGGGCGGTGTGCACGACAGCAAGGAGAATGCCGATACTGGCGGTTATCGCCAGGAGCGGAAACGGCAGCAGAGTGGAAAACAGGGCTGCGGCGATGAAACAGCCCAGTACCAGTTGACCGGAGCGAAAGATATAGCGCCGCATGAAGGGCCTAAGCTGCAGCAGGTTGATTCGGTGGATACGCGCCCTTTCCCGTCGGCCGGCACTTTTTCGGGGAGTTTGGTGCGGCAGCGCAAAAGGCGAAAAGTACATGGCGATTAGCCGCATGAGTGACCTGTCCGTCGGGGGCATAAACACACCTTTCAGCACACGCTCTCGGGAGGTGACAGCCTCTCTTCTGATTTAACTATAGCTCCGTTGGCGCCCGTTTGTGGCAAGGGGGCCGGCTAACCATCCTGTGGCTGCGTCAGGTCAACCTTATCACGGGCTGTCGGTCAGCCAGCCGGTGATCGCCTCCTTTGTGGGGATGCCGCCCGCGTGCACCACCCGGCCATCCAGCACCACGCCCGGGGTGCTCATGACGCCGTATTTGATAATTTCACTCAGCTCCTCCACCTTCCCCAGGGCTATCTCCACACCGGTGGCCTGGGCGGCCTCTTCAATCAGTCGGAGGGTGGTCTTGCAGTTGGTACAGCCGGTGCCGAGTACTTTAATGGTCTTCATTGGTTCTCTCCCGTGAAAAATTGGAATGGAAAACAGTGATTTTCTTCAGATCAGCAGATTGAACAGGTAGCCGACCACCAGGATGCCGCTGGCGACCACGCCGACGAAGGTGGCGATCAGTGGCAGCTTGAGCACCTTGCGCAGGATCAGTACCTCTGGCAGTGACAGGGCGATCACGCTCATCATGAAGGCCAGGGTAGTGCCAAGGGCCGCGCCCTTGCCGATCAGTGCCTCCACCACCGGGATGATACCGGCGGCGTTGGTGTACATCGGCACCCCCATGACCACGGCGGCGGGCACCGACCACCACGCCTCCTTGCCCATGAATGTGGCCATGAAATCCTCCGGCACGTAGCCGTGGATGGCGGCGCCGACCGCGATGCCGATCAGGATATAGGGCCAGACCTTGCCGACGATCTCTTTTACGTGCCGCCAGCCGGCCTGAAAGCGCGCTTCCCAACCCATGCCGGTGCTGCTGACCGGATTATTGTTGCCGGCCTGGATATCCCGTACCCAACCCTGCAGGTGTTGCTCCATCCTCAACCTGCCGATCAGCAGTCCGGCGAAGATCGCCACCGCCAGTCCGAGGCCGAGATAGAGTGCCGCCACCTGCCAGCCGAACAGGCCGAGCAACAGGGCCAGGGCAATTTCGTTGATCATCGGCGCCGAGATCAGGAATGAGAAGGTGATACCCAGCGGTACGCCGGCAGAGAGAAAACCGATGAACAGCGGTACCGCTGAACAGGAGCAAAACGGGGTGACGATACCGAGTAGTGCGGCCAGCGTGTTGCCCAGTCCAAGGCGTCTGCCTGCCAGCAGGGCACGGGTACGCTCGGGGGCGAAGAAGGTCTGGATGATGCCCATCAGGAAGACAATGCCGACCAGCAGCAACAGCACTTTGGGTGTGTCATAGAAGAAGAAATGGATCGCCTCACCGAGATGGCTGCTGCGTGTATAACCGGTCATGGCGACGATGGAATCGGCGAAGTCGGTGAGGTGCAGATAGACCAGAAACCAGACCGGTACGGCAACCGTCAGCCCAGTCAGCCAGAAAAATGTTCTGAACGGCGGGCTTTTATGGATTGCCTCCTGGACTGTATCGTTCACTTGTGAAGTCTCCAAACCGTATCCTCATCATCGTGGTGTTTAACCTGAAGACGATGACAGCGGCAGAAGGATGCAGTTTTTTTGCTATTCACCCCAGTTCATGGTTCGACAGGCTCACCATGAACGGACGGGCTCACCACGAACGGAAATCACCCGTTCACCCTGAGCTTGTCGAAGGGAGCTTGTCGCAGGAAGCTTGCAGATGGTTGCCTGCGGTTCATGGTTCGACAGGCTCACCACGAACGGGGCGGGCTCACCACGAATGGAAATCTCCCGTTCACCCTGAGCCTGTCGAAGGGCGCTTGTCGAAGGGCGCTTGCAGCTGGTTGCCTGCGGTTCATGGTTCGACAGGCTCACCATGAACGGGGCGGGCTCACCACGAACGGAAATCACCCGTTCACCCTGAGCTTGTCGAAGGGAGCTTGTCGCAGGGCGCTTGCGGATGGTTGCCTGCGGTTCATGGTTCGACAGGCTCACCACGAACGGGGCGGGCTCACCACGAACGGAAATCACCCGTTCACCCTGAGCCTGTCGAAGGGAGCTTGTCGCAGGGCGCTTGCAGATGGTTGCTTGCGGTTCATGGTTCGACAGGCTCACCATGAACGGGGCGGGCTCACCACGAACGGGGCGGGCTCACCACGAATGGAAATCTCCCGTTCACCCTGAGCTTGTCGAAGGGCGCTTGCCGCAGGAAGATTGCAGATGGTTGCCTGCGGGAGGGGTCTTGTAGCGCGAAACACACGACTCCATGGATGGAGGAGGTAGGGTGAGGCAGGAGGCCAGGTTCAAGCCGTCCGCAGGGAGACGCGAGGTTATGGTTTGGGCGTGGAGCCGGGCGTGCGCGGGGTGAAGCAGCAGACCTTGCCGGCCTCGTCATAACGAACCTGGCAAGCCCTCTTCAGGTGGGATTTGAGGCGTTTGCGTGCGCGCTGGATGCGGGACTTGGCCCCGGCGGGGGAGAGGCCCTTCAGCCGGGCATATTCGACCTGGCTGATGCCTTCCATATCGCACAACCTGATTACTTCACTGTCCGCCGGCGACAACTCGGTGAGCGCGCGTGGCAGGCACTGGCTGAGATCGTCCACCACCGCTGTTTCAGCGGCAGGTGATTCCGGCAGGTCGCCAACAATGGCTTCATGTGCCCTGTGGCTGCGGTGGTAGTCGATCAGGCGGTTTTTTGCCACACGGAACAGCCAGGCGCGGCTGCTTTCCAACTGGCAGAAGCGGCTACCCTCGGCGAGTGCCTTGAGGAAGGTATCCTGCAGCAGATCCTCCGCCACTGCCGTATCCGGCAACCGGCTGCGCAGATAGCGCCGCAGTTCGGCTTCATGGTTGGTCCATGCGTTGAGGAGGCAGTTCATGTGTCAGTGATCTCTTCAGTGTCCATCGGCAAAATACGGGCTGACGGTTCCTCGGGTTTGTCGAGGCAGTTATAGGGTACAGCTTACGCCATCCTGTTCAAATCAGCAGAATACCCAGCATTCCGACGAGCAGGGTGTAGATCCAGCTGTTATCCGGAGTGGGGTCAATCCGTTGGGTTGCACCCCAGGGTCCCTCAAATCCGTCTGGTTCCACATAGCGGACCCGGAAATAGCGCACCTGTCCCGACACCGGCTGCAGTAAATATTCAGGCTCCGCCAGGGAAGCCTCCTGCAACAACCCGGTAAAATCCGGGTCAGCCGCCAGTTGAATCTGATAACGCTGGCCGGCAATCCCCGGACGCCAGGAGGTGGTGATGCCCGATTCGGAAATCGCCAGGCTGGTTTCTGGCTTGTCGGGTATCCGCTTGATCTCCCAATGCCGGGTGTCGTCGGCAGGTCCCTGTTCATTCTCGGCATCGAGTGAAAACAGGCGCCAGTAGTAGGTGCCGGGTGCCTGTAATTCAGCCGTATCGAAACGGGTTGCAGCCAGGTTGCTCTGGTCCAGCAGCAGATGGCCGAAGATGGCGTCGTCCGAGATCTGCAGGCGATAAGCAACGGCATCGGCCGAGGCGCTCCATGTCAATACCGGCTGCTCTCCCCTGAAAACCTGCGCAGCATCGGGCGCAAGCGGGATCGGTGGCTGCGGTCGGGCATCCAGAACGATCTGTTGCAGCTGGTTGATCCCTTCAAGCCCGATATCATCAATGCCACGGACCCGGAAGTAGTAGCGGCCATCCGGCAGATCGGGCAGGGGGACGCGCGCGGCTGCCACCTGTTGTTGCCAGAGGGGTGAGATGAAATCCGCCGTCTGGGACAGCTCTGCCCGGTAGCCACGGGCATTATCCAGGGCCTGCCAGGTGACCGGCCAGTTCAACTGTTCAATCTTTTCCGGTAGCTTGTCGATAGCTGGGGGCGGCAGCAGTTTGCGCGGCGGCAGGGGTGGTTTGCCAGCCTCCACCCGGGTACCAAAACTGGCCGGCAGCAGCCGGGTCTGCTGTTCACCGGAGACAGCCACGTTCCCCTCCAGCACTTCAAAGGTAGACGCCTGGACCTGTTGGTTGCTGGCAAGGCGGTACTGGGTACCGCGTACCGCGCTGATGGCGGAGGGGGTGTGAATCTCGAAGCGGCTGCCGGGACCGCTGGCCGGGGTGATGCGGGTATCACCGCGCCCGTCGATCAGATGCATGCGCGAGTCCACCATGCCGGTCTCCCCATAGGCCGAGAGATGGTCGAAACGGATGCGGCTCCCGGCGTGCAGGGTGATCAGGGAGTGGTCGGCAAAACGGACCGCGATATTGCTCTCCGCTCCCGTTTCAAGCTGATCACCCAGGGTGATGCGGGTGCCGGGGGTAACCGGTTCCTGCCGAGTCCCATCCGGCTTGATCAAAATCGCCTTGCCCCGCACGGCGACCACCTCGGCATGGGCGGCATTGATCCGGATCCACGCCATGGGCACTTTTACCCGGGTGCCGGGTTGCATGCGTTTGGGGTTCTTGATGTTGTTGATCTGCTGGAGCTGTTTCCAGTAGCCAACTTTATGCAGGTATTTTTGGCAGAAATTCCACAGGTTGTCACCGGGTACCACAGTATAGATCCAATCCTGGGCGCTAATGCTGCCCGCCGATAACAGCAGAAAGAGGCCCGCCAGTCCCATCCACCACCGGTTGTGTTGTTTTGCAAGGCGCATCGGTCTCCCCCTGATTGTCGACAGATCAATTATTTTTCTCCCTGATGGAACGATTTTACTCCGGGTCAGGAAAAAATGCCCGTTACCGGTCAGGCGATGACCCTGTCCAGGGTTTTGGGTCTGTTTCGGGGCGGCGGCTGCGTGCCCGGGCAGCCGTTTCGAACGGCGCTTATATGTTGATGCGGACAGGAGTGAATTCTGCCTGATCCGGCGCGCCATCCGCGTACAACCAGATTGGCCGGTCATGTTCTGACGCCTGGGGCAGGGCGATGAGGGAACAGGAGACCGTGGCAAAACCCATGGGCAGATCCATGTTCATGGCGGCATGAGGATTGGCCAGCGGGGTATTCATGCGACCGGCCAGCAGGGATATCCATTCACCCCACGCCTGCTGTTCCGGCACAGGGGGGGGTGCGGACTGAAACAGGGGAAGCCAGAACCGGATGCGCGGGTGGCTGGTATCATCCAGCTCTCTTGAGGTGAGCATGTGCAGCCCCGGTTCAATCGGGAATGATTCCAGTCGGTTATCCAGTTCACGCTCGGGATTGCGCAACCAGTAGCACTCATTCCGGTCACCGATGAACAGGTTGAAGGCGCGGTAGTCATCGACTCTCAGGGATTGCACCGCTTGCCGTGCCGTCGCCGCCGTGGGATGTTGCAGCGCCTGCAGTACCAGATCGCCGCGACTCTTTTTGCCGGCTGCAGGCCCCAGTGTGCCCTCACGGTTCATGACGCTGGCCACCACACCGTCATGGTTTATGCCCAGCCAGCTGCCACCGCCCAGATGGTCCAGACCGGCAATGACATCCGGCTGAGCCGGCCAGTGGCGGCCGGGTGGTGAGGCGGGACGATCGCGCATCTCGTCACGATTGCCGGCGATTATCAGTGGCCAGCGTTGATCGGGTTGAAACAGGATCACCAGGGTACACATCGTGACGGCTTCCGATTGACTATAACGGTGAGTGAAAGTATGGATAATGGCGTCATGTATAACAACCCGCTGATAACGCCCATCCTGTCACTGCTGCGTAATGCTCCTCGGGGTTTGAGCGAACATGAGCTGATCAAGCGACTGCAGCAGGAATCGCCCTTTGCGGCGCTGGAGCGGCGCGGTGATCTGGCGCTGTTTCAAAAACATTTTCTGGTGATGAATGCACTCTATCAGCTTCAGGAGATGCTGCTGGAAGAGGGCGGTCTGCTGCTGATCGACCCACTGTCGATCCGCTTGGTGGAAAGTGGAGACAGTGCGGAGAGGCAGGCGGCGGAGATCGCCCGGGATGAACCGCTGCGCCGTTACTACCTGGACCGGGACAACCTGCAACAGACATCGGCGGCCGATGTGGCCGCACTGCTGCAGGGCTTCTGGGGTCGTTATTACGCGCTGGACCGCCAGGCCGAGGCGCTGACACTGCTCGGACTGGCGACCTGCGAGGCGCTCTCATGGCCCATGATACAGCGTCGCTACCGGCAACTGGTGGCTCTGCATCATCCCGACAGGGGCGGTGAGCCGGGCCGGTTTATCGAGATTCGCGAGGCCTATGAACTGCTGCGGCAGCTGTATGCCCAGGCTTGATTATCTGCCTGCTTGTCCTTCGGCAGGCTTCTTCGACAGGCTTCCTTCGACAGGCTCAGGATGAGCGGGGTTTGTGGAGCCAATCAGAATTTTACCGTTCGCGGTGAGCCTGTCCCGTTCGTGGTGAGCTTGCCCCGTTCGTGGTGAGCTTGTCGAACCATGAACCATCAGCAGAGCTCTAGGGTGATGCCTTTAGTGCCCGCGCGGATGAGATTCACAGGAGAGTTGTAGGCTGATGGACGGTAAATGGAATCATCCTTCCATAGGCTCAGGATGAGTGGGGTCCTTCGATCAGGTCTCCTTCGACAAGCTCAGGATGAACGGGGTCCTTCGACAAGCTTCCTTCTACATGCTCAGGATGAGCGGCCGGACCGGCTAAATTCCCATCTCCCCCTTGACCCGGCTGAACGCCTCGATGGCGAATGCCAGGTCTTCTGGCGTGTGGGCGGCCGAGATCTGGGTGCGGATGCGTGCCCGCCCCTGGGGCACCACCGGGTAGGAGAAGGCCACCACATAGATGCCCTGATCCAGCATGCGCCGGGCAAATTCCACCGCTTTCGGGGCGTCGTGGAGCATGATCGGCACGATCGGGTGGCTGCCCGGCAGCAGATCGAACCCGGCCTGCTCCATGCCGCTGCGAAACAGGCGGGTGTTCTGTTCCAGCCGGTCGCGCAGTTCGCTGGAGCCCTCCAGCAGATCCAGGGCGGCGATAGCGCCGGCCACCACCGGCGGGGCCAGGGTGTTGGAGAACAGGTAGGGGCGGGAGCGCTGGCGCAGCAGTTCCACGATCTCCTTGCGGCCGCTGGTGTAGCCGCCGCTGGCCCCGCCGAGGGCCTTGCCCAGGGTGCCGGTGGTGATATCCACCCGCTCCATGCAATCGCAATGTTCATGGGTGCCGCGTCCGGTTGCGCCTACAAAGCCGACGGCATGACTGTCATCGAAATGGACCAGCGCCTGGTACTGTTCCGCCAGATCACAGATCCGGTCCAGCTGGGCGTAATAGCCGTCCATGGAGAAGACACCATCGGTGGTGATCAGCTTGAAGCGGGCGCCGCCGGCGTCCGCCTGCTGCAACTGCCGCTCCAGATCGGCCATGTCGTTGTTTTGATAACGGTAGCGCCGGGCGCGGCAGAGCCGGACACCATCGATGATGGAGGCGTGGTTCAGGGCGTCGGAGATCACCGCATCCTCCTCCCCCAGCAGGGTTTCAAACAGGCCGCCGTTGGCGTCGAAACAGGAGGGGTAGAGGATGGTATCCTGCATGCCCAGGAACCGGCTGAGGCGCTCCTCCAGTGTCTTGTGGATGGTCTGGGTGCCGCAGATGAAGCGCACCGAGGCGAGGCCGTAGCCCCAGGTTTCCAGCCCCTGCCGGGCGGCCTCCCGGATCATCGGGTGCTGGGCCAGTCCGAGGTAGTTGTTGGCGCAGAGATTGAGAATCTCCTTGCGCGGGCCGACCGACACATGGGCCCCCTGGGGGGAGGAGATGACCCGTTCATCCTTGTACAGTCCGGCCGAACGGATACTGTCCAGCTGCTGTTGCAGATGCTGTTGAAATTGTCCGTACATAGTGTTACCTACGCTTCCCAGTTCAAAATCACTTTGCCCGACCTGCCTGACAGCATGGCGTCGAAACCGGCCTGGAACTCCGTGTAGTGGTAGTGATGGGTGATGATGGGTGCGATCTCCAGACCCGCCTCGATCAGTACCGACATCTTGTACCAGGTTTCGTACATCTCCCGGCCATAGACCCCCTTGATGGTGAGCATGTTGAAGATCACCGTGTTCCAGTCGATCCGGGTCTCTTCACCGACAATGCCCAGCAGGGCGATCTTGCCGCCGTGGCACATGTGACTGATCATCTGGTTGAAGGCGTCGGCGCTGCCGGACATCTCCAGTCCCACATCGAAGCCCTCGCTCATGTTCAGCTCCCGTTTCACGCTTTCCAGGCTTTCGTGGCGCACATCCACCGTGCGATCCGCCCCGAGCCGTTTCGCCAGCTCCAGGCGCCAGGGGTTGACGTCGGTGATCACCACATGCCGGGCGCCGGCGTGTTTGCACACGGCCGCCGCCATGGCGCCGATCGGGCCGGCGCCGGTGATCAGCACGTCCTCGCCCAGCAGACCGAACTGCAGGGCGGTGTGCACGGCGTTGCCGAAGGGGTCGAAGATGGCGGCCACATCCAGGTCGATCCCAGGGCGGTGCTCCCAGATGTTGGACATGGGCAGTGCCAGGTATTCGGCAAAGGCACCGGTGCGGTTGACGCCGATGCCGCTGGTGTGGGCGCAGAGGTGGCGCCGGCCGGCCATGCAGTTGCGGCAGCGTCCGCACACCACATGGCCCTCGCCGGAGACAATCTGGCCCCGTTTGAAATCGTTGACGTTGCTGCCCACGGCGATGATCTCACCGACAAACTCATGGCCTACCACCATCGGTACCGGAATGGTCTTCCGGGCCCAGCTGTCCCAGTTGTAGATATGCATGTCGGTGCCGCAGATGGCGGTGCGCTTTATCTTGATCAGCACATCGTTGATGCCGATCTCCGGCCGGGGAACATCCTGCAGCCAGAGACCCTCTCTAGCTTCCGCTTTTACCAGTGCCTGCATTGTTGCCATGATGGAACCGTCAGATTCTCGGGAGATAAAGGGAAGTGTACGCCATCCAGAGGATTTCGGGGCGGCCCCGGTAACAGCCGTTTTGACCAATTGTTATCAAATCGTGATGTCCCGGTGCCCCGTTTTTAGCCCTGTCTCGCCCATAATAGGGACAGGTAGCAGCCGAACGACAGGAATAGAAATTTTCCTATGCTGATTAAAAAGCGGTTGCAGAAGGTGGAGCGGTGATGAAGATAAAAACAGTGGCCGGATCATGCCTGCTGGTCGTGCTATTGCTGACCGGCATGGAGCTGTCGGCGGAAACCCAGCAGATCAGCAGCGGTGACCGGAGAGTCAACCTGGTGGAACTCAAGGGTGCAGCAGCTGCCCGCCGGCCGAGGTCTGGCTGAACGGATTTCTTAAGGATGACCGGCTCTGGGATAGCGTGATCCCGCTGGCGTTTCATGTGGATTACTGGGATTACATAGGCTGGAAGGACCGCTTTTCCCAGGCGCGGTTTTCTGACCGCCAGTATCGGTATCAGCATGAAGGGGCGATCCGTACCGTTTATACGCCGGGTGGCTGGCTCTCCGTGAATCACTGACCGGTAACGTCAAGGCCAGCGCGGGAGGCGGGATAAACCACTGCAATAGTGTGCTATTGCGGCGTGAATCAGCTGCCTATGGTATCATCTGCAACAAATATGCAGTGGAGATGTTGGAATGCGTGATGCCGTAGCTGCCGTACTGGTACAGGGTGATGAGGTGTTTGTGATCAAACGCCAGGACTACCTGCGTGCCTTTCCCGGCTATTACGCCTTTCCCGGTGGCAAAGTGGATGAGGGGGATGCCGGGTACGACTACAGTCATCCGCAGATTGCTGAATTCAGGCCGGAGCGGATACGTGCGTTGATCCGGGAGCTGGACGAGGAGCTCGGCTTCGATCTGGAACAGGCGCTTGAACAGAATCAGGTGGAGCAGATCGATCTGATCGGAATCGCCGTCACGCCCGCGTTCGAACATGTCCGTTTCCATGCCCACTACTACAAGATCGTGCTGAAATCCAAGCCGCCGTTCCAGCCTGACAGTAACGAGATTGCCTGGTCCGACTGGCTGCACCGGGAGGCGTTTCTGGAGCGCTACGAATCGGGTCAGGGGTTGATGGTGATTCCCGTTATGCGGACCGCGTGTGCCATTGCCGAGGATATGGCGTGCAGTGTGATCGAACCGTTCAGTCTCGACTATGATGAACAGCATGAACTCGCCTATCTGGAGATGATCCGCGGGTTGGGCTACATCCCGACGCCCTCCAACACCCTTCCGCCGGCCGAATACACCTACGCACTGATCGTCGGTGACGGCGAGGCGCCGCGCTACCTGGTGGACCCGGCTCCGGCCTCGGATGAAATACTGGATCGGATGTTCAATACCCTGAAGCGTTATCCGGTGGATGGCATCCTGATTACCCATCACCATCGCGACCATCATGAGCGGTCGCCGGAAATTGCCCGGCGGTTGGGGCTGCCGATGCTCTGCTCAGTCAAGACCCGCGAGTACCTGCTGGAACATAACGGTGCCGACTACCTGGATGGTATCGAGATCATCCATGTAGCGGAGGGGACCCGGCTGACGCAGTGGCTGGACCGGGATGTGCACTGCTATGAACTGCCGGGACACGATGACGGCATGATCGGGCTGGCCCCGGTGGATATGTCCTGGTTCTTTGTGGCGGATCTGGTGCAGCCACTGGCTACGGTGGTGATCCCCGAGCCGGAAGGAAACATGCAGGACTATTTCGACACCCTGCAACGCATCATCGACCTGCAACCCGGGGCCATTATCTCCTCACACGGCATTCCCATCGGCGGTACCCATCTGCTGGAGAAGACCCTGCGGCATCGCCAGGAGCGTGAGGCACAGATTCGCAGCCTGCTGGAACAGGGAGATGAGCTGGATCAGATAGTGAAAAGACTCTACCGTGGCATCGACCAGAAGCTGATACCATTGGCCGAACAGAATGTAAGACAGCATCTGCGCAAGCTGGGGCACAAGGTATAGCTTCTTTTCAATGGATGCCGCCAGGCGCCATGTGACCCTGGATTGTCAGGTGCACAACCAGCCCGGGAGGGTGGGCACGCTTTTTGTGCCCACGCGGAAGGTGCGGCACGGGTAAAAAGGTGGGCACAGACTACCTGCCCACCCTGCGCGACTCAATCTACTCAGGGCTCTTCAGCCAGCCAATCCACACTCTCACCATCGCCAATCTCCAGCAGACGATTCGGCAACCGGCAGGGTGCCCCGTTGATCCAGGCCGGATAGGCCGGCTCCCAATCATTCAACAGGCCGCGCGCCTCCACCTGCGGGTGGTTTTTTGCCTGATCCAGGGTCGGGATGGTCTCAAAACAGCAGTCCACATCGCCCAGCAGATGCTGCCAGTACTCCAGTGGTTGAGAGAGAAACAGCTCCTTCAATTCGCTGATCAGGGCGGTCTGGGGCATGTTTTCCAGTTGTCGGGGTATCCAGGCGGGGCGATCCACCGCCTCGCAGAAGGCGCGCCAGAATTTCGCCTCCAGCGGTGCCAGGGCGAGAAACTGGTTGTCTGCTGTCTCATAGATGTTGTAGCAGGCGGCACCGCCGTTCAGCAGCAGTTGTTCACGCTGCAGGCCAGCGTTCTCTTTCGCTTCGCTCAGTCCCAGGTATTGCCACGCCATGGCCGAATCGAACAGGCTGATATCAATGAAGGCGCCCTTGCCGCTCTTCACCCGCCCCAGTAGGGCGGATTGAATGGCCGTTACCGCCTGCATGGCGCCGGCATGATCCGCCAGCGGAGGAAAGATGATCATCGGCTGGGTAAGGGTACCGGTGGCGCTGAGGGCGCCACTGGCCGCGCAGTAGGTCAGGTCATGCCCGGCGTGGTCGCGGTAGGGACCGTTCTGGCCGAAGCCGGAGAGGGCGCAATGGACCAGTTGCGGGTTGAGCAGTTCCAGCCGGGTGCGGTCAAAACCCAGGCGATCCATCACGCCGGGACGGAAGGACTCAAGCAGGACATCCGCCTGTTTCAGCAGGCGGCTCAGTTCAGCCTTGCCTTGATCCGATTTCAGATCCAGCCTGACTACCCGCTTGCCGCGATTCAGGTGTCGATAGAGCGCCGACGGGGTGGCGTTGTCCGAGAGCATAAAGTTGCGCATCGGATCACCACGCGGCGGTTCCACTTTGATGACATCGGCGCCGAGGTCAGAGAGCATCCGGGTGGCAAAGGGACCCGGGATATACTGGGACAGATCCAGCACCCGGTAACCGGCAAGAAAGCTTTGGTTTTTCATTGTGCTATTTTGCCAGAAAATTGTACCTGCTGAAGCTTTTAATCGTACTTTCGGATATCGTCAATCACCTTCCCGTCGTTGGGGAGTGTGTTGCGGGGCAGGTGTTCGGTTTCACCGCGTACCTTGCAGATATCCCGGATGCTCTCGGCAATCGCCTTGTCGAGATCGGGCGATGTGGTCTCGGCCTCGTATTGCAGGGTGATCTGGTCGCTCTCATTTACCCAGTCCACTATCAGGCGCGCCTTGTGGATCTCCGAGTGTCGTTTGATGACCCGGTCCACCTGCTCGGGATGAATGAACATGCCCCGCACCTTGGCGGTCTGGTCGGCCCGCCCCATCCAGCCTTTGATACGCCGGTTGGTACGTCCACAGGGACTGATTCCCGGTATGATGGCTGAGAGATCACCGGTGGCAAAGCGGATCAGCGGGTAGTCCGGATTGAGATTGGTCACCACCACTTCACCCACTTCGCCATCCGCTACCGGTTCGCCGGTGCCGGGACGGACAATTTCGACATAGACCCCTTCATCGATCACCAGACCTTCCATCGCCCCGGTCTCATAGGCGATAACGCCGAGATCGGCCGTGGCGTAACACTGCAGGACCTGTATGCCTCTCTTCTTGAACCCCTCACGCAGAGGGAGAGGCAGTGCCTCGGCTGAGACCAGCGCCTTTTTCAGGCTGCTGACATCGGCGCCCATCTCGTCCGCTTTTTCCAGGATGATCTTGAGAAAAGAGGGGGTGCCGACATAACCGTGCGGCCTGAGATCGGCAATGGTCTTCACCTGCAGTTCGGTCTGGCCAACCCCGGCAGGAATAACCGCGCAGCCCAGGGCGTGGGCACCGCTGTCAAGCATGATGCCAGCCGGGACAAAATGGTAAGAGAAGCAGTTGTGAATCAGTTCCCCGGTTCTGAAGCCGGCTGCAAACAGGGTTCGCGCGAATCGCCAGAAATCGGGGCGCAGGGAGCCGGGCTCATAGATCGGGCCGGGCGAGGCGAAGACATAGGCGAGTTGGGGTGGTTTGACCGCGGCCATGCCGCCAAAGGGGCGGACGCTCTGCTGCAGTTCGATCAGTGCGGACTTGCGGGTGAGTGGCAGTTGGGCTATCGCCTCCGTGGAGGTGAGACCGGCCGGGTCGATATCGGCCAGAATCCTGCTATAGGCCGGGGCCTCGGCTTTGGCGTGGGCGACTTGCTCAGCCACCGCGCTGATCAACGCTTGCCGGCGTTGTTCCGGATCACGGGTTTCCAGGTGATCGTAAAACTCGGTCATCGGATATTAGCCTTTAGCTGGGTTTGATGATAATTGGGTCTGTACAGCATTGGTTAAAAAATTATTCATGGATACTGTTTCCGGGCATCTCCGGGCCAACCAGGGTAAAAAAATCAAGGCCGCCCTTGTAAATACAGGGCGCCGGATGGCGGGCCTGAATCAGGCGCTGTCGCTTTTACAGTGATTACAGCCAACGCTTGCGCCGCTTGTAGGACTTGAGGTTCTTGAATGATTTACGTTCCCCGTCGCCACCACCGAGATAGAACTCTTTGACATCTTCGTTATTCAGCAACTCATTCTGGGTACCATCAAGCACGATCTTGCCGGATTCCATGATGTAACCATAGGAGGCATGGCGCAGTGCCATGTTGGCATTCTGTTCTACTAGTATCATGGTGATGCCTTGATCCCGGTTAATGGTTTTAATGATATTAAAGACCTCTTTCACCAGTAGCGGAGAGAGTCCCATGGAGGGCTCGTCAAACAGGATCAGCTTGGGTTTTGCCATCAGGGCGCGTCCGATAGCGAGCATCTGCTGCTCACCGCCTGAGAGATAACCGGCGAGGCCGGTACGCTCTTTCAGGCGTGGAAAATAGTTGAAGACCATCTCGATATCGTCATTGATCTCCCGGTTACTGGCCTTGCGGGTGTAGGCACCCAGACGCAGATTCTCAATAACGGTCATGTCTTCGATAATCCGGCGGCCTTCCATGATCTGGAAGATACCCTTGCGGACAATATCTTCCGGCGACTGGTTGCCGATCTGTTCCCCCATGAAGGTAATTTCACCACGGGTGACTTCACCATCCTCGGTCTTCAGCAGGCCGGAAATTGCCTTGAGCGTGGTGGATTTTCCCGCCCCGTTCGGGCCGAGCAGGGTCACGATCTTACCTTCGGGAACTTCCATGCTCACGCCACGCAGTACCAGGATCACATCGTCATAAACGACTTCGATATTGTTTACGGTAAGAATCGGCTCTTCGGTTTCAATTTTCTTTGTGGGTTCACCCATCGCACTCGGCCTCTATTTACACAATGTCCGTTGAAACGTGTTGTTATCAGCGGATAAATGGTGGACCCCGCAGGGTCCACCTCGACCGTCAATTACATGCCGAGCCAGTCTTCGCGACGTGGCAGTTCAGCGGTGTAGATCTTTTCCATCTTCAGCGCATCACCATCGACGCTGCGATAGACCATGACATTCATGGTTCCGCGGTGATCCTGGTCGGTCCAGGTATGAGGTGTACAAACACCTTCCAAACCCGCGGGCACATGGTCAACCATTTTTTCCATGGCTGCCTTCAGGCTCGGTCCGGTGATATCCCCCGCCTGGTCAGCGGATAACATGGCGTCACGCATGAACATGGCGGTACAGACACCGCGCATATAGTGCAGTGGGCGCGCCTCTTCACCGCTCGGATCAGACATCTTGGATATTTCCTTGATGGTTTTCATGCCCGGCGTGTCGTCATACCAGGTGGACGCGCCGACAACCCAGACCAGGCCGTTGCCGTCGCTGCCCGTGGCTTTCATGGCGTTCTCATCCCAGCCCCAGATGTTGGAGAGGAACTGGGTGTCCACGCCAACGGTTTTGCAGGATTTCACTAGCGAAATGTTGGAACCGGAGGTGTTGGCCATGTAGGCGTAATTGGCACCGGAGTCCTTGAGTGACAGGCACTGCGCCTTGAAATCACCCGGTTTCAGGGAGTAAACGATGGGGTTCAGGATATCGAATCCCAGTTCCTTGGCGTACTCTTCGCAAGCCAGTTTGGGTGAATTGGGATAGGGGTGGTTGTCGCCCATATGGATGTACTTGGGTTTGCCCTTGCCACCCTTGCTTTTCCAGTCCTCGGCCGCCCATTGAACAACGGCCCGGCAGCCGTCGGAGTACGAGGGCCCATAGAAGAAGTTAAAGGGCGCTGCGGACTGGACGTACTTGGATTTGCCGGTGGGGTCGGTCAAGTGACTGGAGTAGGAGGCGGATATGAAGTAAATCTTATCCCGGGATACGAACTTGACCAGCGCCTCGGTATCTGCCGTTCCCCAGCCCTGAATGGCGACCGGTGGTTTGTTTCCCGACATCCAGTTTTTATAAGTAGAGACGGCGCGCGGTGCATTGTAGGAGTAATCAACGGTTTCAAAATCGATTTTTTTACCGTTGATACCACCATGCGCATTAATGTAGTTCATGGCATCGGCAACACCCTGACCATAGGGCTTGCCCACGTCTGAGGTGGGGCCGGTGTAGGCAGCCAGGTGGCCAACCTTAATGGTCTCTTCGGCCATGACATTGGCTGCGCTAAACGCCATAAGAGCGGTGCTGACTGCGATGGGAATTATATTTTTGTGCATAATCATTCATCCTCAAATACCCGTCCGGGCATGTTGTGGGGTGATCCTCCCCCGTGTTATCGATACCGTCGCAGGCAATTGCTCACACTGCTCGGTGATCCTCTGGCTGCTCGCCAATCCGGGCTGTGCATGGTGCCCGGGTTATCAAAAAGACCCGTGGGGTCGATTCGATAATTCTTTTCCTGCCTCATCCCTCAACCGGGGAGGCAGGGTGATTTCAATTATGGATACCCGATCGCTTCCAGCGGATACCCTCTGCCCTGGTCCATCAATAAGTGAATGGATAGAGCTTCCAATAGGACTTGATCATCTTCCAGCGATGCGCCAGCCCGTCCGGTTCAAAAATCAGGAACAGTATGATCGCCAGGCCAATAGACATCTCTTTGATATAGGCCAACGCGCTGACACCACCGGACGGCATGATACTGACTGCGGTTTCCATAACCTCCGGCAGCAACACCATAAAGGCGGTACCGAGCAATGTACCCATCACCGAGCCCAGTCCGCCGATAATGACCATGCCGATGAACTGTATGGAGAGCAGGATGGTGAACCCTTCTACCGAGACAAAACCCAGATAGTGGCCAAACAGGGCACCACCGATGCCCGCATAGAACGAGGAGATACCGAAGGAGAGAATCCGGTATTTTGTCAGGTTGATGCCCATGATCTCAGCTGACAGGTAGTGGTCACGTACCGCGATGAAGGCGCGTCCGTCCCGGGTGCGCATCAGATTGGCACCCAACACAAACATCAAAACCACCCAGAAGAGCACGACATAGAAAAAGCTCTCGTCGGTAAAAAACTCGAAACCGAACAGGGTGAAGGGGTTGGCCATGGAGCCGGCAGAGCCACCGGTAAACCAGTCTGCCCGGGCGAAGAAGTCTTCCAGAATGTACTGGGAAGCCAGAGTGGCGATGGCCAGGTAGAGCCCCTTGATGCGCCCGGCGGGGATACCGAAGATCAGACCGACCGCTGTGGTCATCAAGCCTGCCAGGGGGATAGTCAGGAAGACCGGGATGCCGGTCGTATTATTCAGCCAGGCTGAGGCGAAAGCACCAAAGCCAAAGAAAGCCGCGTGACCGAGGGAGATCTGTCCAGTGAAGCCCACCAGGATATTCAGGCCCAGCGCCGCAATGCCGTAGTAACCAATCTGAATCATCAGATTCAGCAGGTAGGCATCCAGTACAAACGGCGCCCCCAGCAGCAGCACTACAGTAGCGATGGCAACATTACGTGACATCGGTGTCGGAAAAATGGTGGTATCTGCCTTGTAGGTGGTTCTGAACTCACCACAACGCATTTGAGAATGTCCGCCGCCAGCCATACCTATATCCTCTCAATATCTTTGGTGCCGAACAGGCCGTACGGTTTGATCATCAGGATGATTACCAGAATGTAGAAGGGGGCCACCGAGTAGAGATTGCCCAGGTGCAGCCACTGGCTGTCGACAAACTCGGCGAGGTTTTCCAGGATACCGATGATAAGCCCGCCGACAATGGCGCCGATGATTGAATCCAGGCCGCCCAGAATCACCGCCGGAAATACCTTGATGCCGAAGAAGGAGAGCGCGGACGAGACACCGTTGACCATGCCGACAACCACCCCGGCGAGGGCGGAAACCATGGCAGAAATGGCCCAGGCCATGGCGAACACCTGCTTGACCGATATGCCCAGGCTTTGTGCCACCTGTTGATCGAACGCGGTTGCGCGCATCGCCAGACCCATACGTGAGTACTTAAAGAAATAGTAGAAACCGACCATGATAATGACCGAGATGATCATACTCATGATGTAGGCTGTCTGTACTTGCAGTCCGAGAATGTTCATGGTTTCGCTCTCGAAAATCTGCGGATAGGGTTCGACAAATACACCGAACATCCAACCCATGGCTGCCTGGAAGAAGATCGACAGGCCTATCGTGAGCATGATCACCGAGATAACGGGTTCGCCAATCATGGGCCGCAATACCACCACCTGCAGAACGATGCCAAAGAGCATCATAAAGACCAGTGTGATAGGGAAGCCTACCCAGAAAGGCAGATTGAATTTGACCAGCAGAGACCAGCAGACCCAGGCTCCGATCAACAGGAACTCTCCCTGGGCGAAGTTGACCACCTGGGTGGATTTGTAGATGAGTACGAAACACATCGCGACTACCCCGTACAGGGTGCCGATAATGGTTCCATTCACCAGAAGTTGGCCTAACAGCTCGTAGTTCATACTCTTTCTCCTCAGGCTGCAGCCGATGAAGATGAATTTGCCAGACTGATCAGTTTGAGATCGGTGACAATGCGAGACTTGGTGCCATCCTGGAAGGTGATCATGGTATCCACATGAACCGAACCGGTGTCGCTGTAGATGGCGTCAATAATATCTTTATACTTCTCATAAATCACCGCCCGGCGTACCTTGCGGGTACGGGTGAGTTCACCGTCATCCGCATCCAGCTCCTTGTAGAGCAGCACGAAACGCTGGATCTTGTGGGCCTCGGGCAGGGTGGCATTCACCCCTTCAACCTCTTTTTTCAGTAGCTTGTATACCGGCTCCTGGGTAGACAGGTTAGTGTAGTTGGTGAACGCGATACCTGCCTGTTCAGCCCACTTGGCGACAATCGCGTAACGGATACAGATGATCGCGGTGAGATAGGGTTTTTTGTCACCCAGGATGACGGCTTCCGCTATAAAGGGAGAGAATTTCAGCTTGTTCTCGATGAACTGGGGTGAAAAATGGATATTATTGGAGGTAGTGGCAATATCCTTGATACGATCGATCACCACCAGATGGCCATTGTTCTTCTTGATGTAACCCGCGTCGCCGGTATGCAGCCAACCGTCACGCATATCTTTCCTGGATGCCTTCTCATTCTTGTAATACCCGAGGAACATGCCAGAGTTACGCGCGACGATTTCCCCCACACCCTGATCGTCGGGATTGACAATCTTGATTTCGGTGTTATCGAACGGAATCCCGACGCTGTCGAAATCCACGTCGTTTTCTGCATGGATGGTGTAGGCGCCACCCAGCTCTGTCTGGCCGTAGAGCTGGCGCAGCGGAACGCCCATGGCGAGGAAAAACTTGAAGGTATCCGGACCCAGGGCGGCGCCACCGGTAGCGGCGGAACGCAAGTTGGTAAACCCCAGGCGGTCCTTGAGGGCGCGGAACAGCATGAAGTGGGCCAGCGCCGATTTCTCGCCCCTCTCCAGTGCCTCCATGCCGATCTTCATACCGTATTTGTAAAGTTTCTGTTTCAAGGGGGTGGCATCCATCATGCGTGACTGTACGTCGGCAGAGATGCTCTCCCATATCCGTGGCGCCAGCAGGACAAAGGTCGGGCCGATTTCCCGCATGTCGCTCATCATGGTTTCGGTCCCCTCCACGAAGTTGACCGTGATGCGGCTGATCAGCGACTGCGCCACCGCGTATACCTGCTCCATGATCCAGGGCAGGGGCAGCATCGAGACGTAATCATCCGATGGGAACTTCGGGTCTGCCCGCAGATAGGCTGAACAGTGATCCAGGAAGGGACCTGACTGCAGCATGGTCATCTTGGGATTGGAGGTAGTGCCCGAGGTGATGCAGAGTACGCCCACATCCTCCCCCTTGCCCTCGGCAATCAGCTTGTCGTAGAGATCCGGCTGTTCCTGATCGAGCCTGGCGCCGATCTTCAGCAGCTCTTCCTGGCTCATCAGGCGACGATCCTCATACTTCCGCATGCCACGGGGGTCGTGGTAGGCAATATGCTCGACGCAGGGACACTCCTCGGTGATCTCCAGTAATTTGTCCACCTGCTCTTCATCCTCCGCCATGATGAGTTTGGCGGCGGCGTAGTTGATCAGATAGGCCACTTCCTGGTTCATGGAGTCCTGGTATATGCCCAGACTCATGGCACCGATGGCGTGAACCGCGATCTCGGCGTACAGCCACTCCGGGCGGTTATCACCGATAATCCCCACAACGTCGCCCCGCTTGATGCCCATGGAGTGCATACCCAGGGCCATCTGCTTAACCGTCGTGTGGTAGTCGTTCCAGGTGAACTCGTTCCAGATTCCGAACTCTTTCTCACGCATGGCCACTTCATTCGGCCAGTGCCGTGCATTGAAGGCAAGCAACTTGGGAAAAGTGTCGTACTTTTTAATGTCCGGATAGTTGGCGATCAGTGCTTTACTCATGCGCTTTTCTCTTTGCCGTCATTTACCGAGGTTGCTTCATCCACCTCTTCTCCGAGGTAGGCCTTCTTGACATGGGGATCTGCCATCACTTCTTCCGGCAGACCTTCGGCAATCTTTTTGCCAAAATCCAGCACCATCACGCGGTGCGAGATGTCCATCACCACGCCCATGTCATGTTCAATCATGATCACGGTCATGCCCCACTCTTCGTTCAGGTCATTGATGTAGCGGGCCATGTCCTCTTTCTCTTCCAGGTTCATGCCGGCCATGGGTTCATCGAGTAGGATGAGGTCTGGACGCAGCGCCACGGCACGGGCCAATTCCACGCGCTTGCGCAGACCATAGGGGAGTGTGCCTGCAACGGATTTGCGAATGTGGCTGATCTCCAGGAAGTCGATAATGTCTTCCACTTCGCGACGGTGGGCCAGTTCCTCTTTCTGGGCGCCAAAGATCCAGTAGAGCGGGCCGTTGACGAAGTTATTTTTCAGCAGGTGATGGCGCCCGACCATAATATTGTCGAGAACGCTCATGTGACTGAATAGCGCGAGGTTCTGGAAGGTTCGGCCCATGCCCAGCGTACAGCGATCGTTGGGCTGCAGTTTGGTAATATCCTGTCCTTTAAAAAAGATCTGCCCCTGGTTGGGGTTATAGCGTCCGGAAACGCAGTTCAGCATCGAGGTTTTTCCCGCCCCATTGGGACCGATGATGGAGAACAGTTCACCCTTGTTGACACTGAATCTGACGTTGCTCAAGGCGCGCACACCGCCGAAAGTCAAGGTGACGTCATGGACTTCGAGCAAAACATTGTTTTCGTTCATTGGCCTGCCTTCATGGTGAAAAGAAGGCAATCTGGGGGCAGTCTGCCTGGCATGGTTATGCCTACAGCCATATCCTCTCTCCTCGTTGTTATCGCTAAAAACTTACGGTTGATGAACAGTTTGAGTGTAAAAAATGTCCAGCTGTCTCGAAGCAATCCGTATTTATTATTATCAATTTATTAGTTACGTTGACGTAAACGTCAATATTTATCGGCACATTATATAAAACAGCACCGGGGGTCAACTAAGTTTAGCTAACTGATCCTGTTATGTTTGCACGACGTGAGGTTCGCCGGCCTCCCTCTTCAGGTTATTATCGTGTTTACGTTGACGTAAATTAAACGGTTAGTGTGACATCAGCACGGGAACAGCCATGTTCTTGAGCATGTCGCGGGTGACGCCACCCAGAATCAGTTCCTGCAGTCGGTGATGGCCATAGGCGCCCATCACCAGCAGATCAGCACTTTCATCGGCTGCGCAGGAGAGCAGCATATTGGCCGGATCCACGTCGTTGGTTGTCAGGTGTTCGGAAGTGGCCTTTATCCCATGTCGCACCAGGTGCTGCGCGATCTCTTCTGCCGGAGTCTCGCCATGGCGTTTCTTCCCCTTGTTTGGGTTAATGGCGATAACATTGACCCGATCGGCCTCCTGTATCAGCGGGATGGCGTCATTGACCGCGCGAACCGATTCGCGCCCGGTATTCCAGGCAATCAGGACGCGTTTCCCCACCTCCTTGAATTCACCCGCGTAGGGCAGGATAAGGACGGGGCGTCCGCTCTCAAGCACCAGGCGTTCGGCCAGGTCATTGGGAAGAATGCCGGCGGCGGTCTTGTGGTGGTATTGACTGATAATGGCGAGATCCATGTGCTGCGTGGCGCGGATCAGGTATGCGGTGACGTCATCCTCTGAATTTGGCAGCTTGGATATCTCTGTAACCAGTTTTACCCCCGCTTTGTCCGCCAGTTTCTGGTAGTTGGCAAAGATCTCCTGGGCGGCATTTTTATGCAGCCTGTGACGCTTTTCCTTGTTATTACTCAAGCCCAGGGAGAGTGGCATGACCTGGGTATAGAGGCAGAAGAGTGTAGCACCATGACGCTGGGCAAGTTTCAAACTCAGCTTAAAGCGTTTTTCACTTTTAGCGGAGGAGTCTGCGTGTACCAGAATATCGTTCAGTGGCATTGCGTATCTCCTGAATCAGGGGTACTACCCGGATCAAGGATAGTACCTTCCTGATGCGTTGTTTGTTTAAACAATTATCGCATTACGTTAACGTAAACGTCACTTTGACTAACACTAAATAAAAACCATGATCGGGTCAACAGTTTAAAAAATCGGTTTCTGTACCGATTTAGCTGGTCGAATTAACATTTACCTGATTACCCATCTAACTCAGCCATATATGGAAAAAGCATGACGGTGAATGCCGGGTTATTACCAATGCCTCATCAGTGCATCCACCGTGGCAACTGTGTCGCCGCGGGCAACCCGTCTGTGGCTTTTGTATTTATCGCGGAACAAAAAAACCGCTCCGATAGAGAGCGGTGTTGCAGACAGGCTGGTCGGGTGGAGCGGTCAGAGAGATCAGCGCGCCTTGAAATCCGGGCTGCGCTTTTCCAGGAAGGCGCTCATGCCCTCCTTCTGGTCTTCGGTGGAGAAGCAGAGGCCGAACACCTGGCTCTCAAGTATGCAGGCGTTGTCCAGGTCCATATCCTGACCCCGTTGTACGGCCTGCTTGGTCAGGCGTACCGCGACGGGGCCTTTTTGAGTGATCAGGCGGGCCATCTCCAGCGCCTTATCCATCAGCTCATCAGGTGCGTGAACATGATTCACCAGACCCCAGGCCAGGGCCTCGTCGGCCTTGATCTGGCGGCCGCTGACCAGCAGCTCCATCGCCCTGGCGCGGCCGATCAGGCGCGGCAGACGCTGGCTGCCGCCAAAGCCGGGAGAGACACCGAGATTGACCTCCGGTTGTCCGAACTGGGCCTTCTCCGAGGCGATGATCCAGTCGCAGCTCATGGCCAGTTCATTGCCCCCGCCCAGGCAGTAGCCGTTGACCACGGCGATGACCGGAATATCCAGGGTCTCCAGGCGGCGGAAGGCGCGCATCCCTTTCTGGGAGAAAACCTGACCCTCGATGCCGCTCTTCTTCTGCATCTCCGCGATATCGGCGCCGGCCACGAAGGCCTTGTCACCGGCTCCGGTGACCAGCAGCACCCGGGCCTCCGGTGTGTTGGCCAGCTGTTCACCGGCGGCGTATATCTCATCCAGGGTGGCACTGTTGAGCGCATTGAAGCTGCGCGGGCGATTGACGGTCAGCCTGTAGATGCCCGGTTCAATCTGTTCCAGGAGAATGTTTTCAAATTCCATAGTGGCCTCGTCTGTTGGCTATTTGGCGGATGGTCTTGCCAGATTCATATTCGCATCCGGGCAAACCGGGTCGGCAATCGGCCCGAGGGCGGGCCTCCTACAGGTGTACCGCCTGCCTGTAGGAGCGGCGCCTCGCCGCGATCGGGCATCCCGATAATCAGTAGTCGTAGAAACCCTTGCCGCTCTTGCGTCCCAGGTAACCGGCATCCACCATGCGGCGCAGCAGGGGGCAGGGGCGGTACTTGGTATCTCCCAACCCTTCGTGCAGCACCTCCATGATGGAAAGGCAGGTGTCCAGGCCGATCAGGTCGGCCAGGGCGAGCGGACCCATGGGGTGGTTCATGCCCAGCTTCATCACCTCGTCGATCGCCTCGACCGTGGCCACGCCCTCGTAGTAGGTGTAGATCGCCTCGTTGATCATCGGCAGCAGGATGCGGTTGGAGACGAAGCCCGGGCTGTCGTTGACCTCCACCGGCACCTTGCCGATCTGTTTCGACAGCTCGTCGATCAGCTGGTACACCGCGTCACTGGTCTGCAGGGCACGGATCACCTCCACCAGCTTCATCACCGGCACCGGGTTCATGAAGTGCATGCCGATCACCTTGTCCGGGCGCCGGGTCTCGCGGGCGATGCGGGTGAGGGAGATGGAGGAGGTGTTGGTGGCCAGTACCGCCTCGGGTTTGCAGATGCGATCCAGCTCCTGGAAGATCCTGCTCTTGATCTCCAGGTTTTCACTAGCGGCCTCCACCACCAGATCGACGTTCGCGAGCTCTTCCAGACCGGTGACGCCACGGATATTGGTGAGGGTGGCGGACTTGTCCGCTTCGCTGATCTTCTCTTTCTTCAGCATCCGGTCGAGATTTTTTTCGATGGTATCCAGACCGCGCTGAAGTGGTGCATCGGCGATGTCATGCAGGATGACCTTGAATCCGGCCGCGGCAAATACCTGTGCGATGCCGTTCCCCATGGTACCGGCGCCAATGACACCAACTGAATTAACTTGCATATCAACCTCTGGTAAACGTGAAATATATTACATATTACAAAGGATTTTTCTGCGGAGTGCAAAAGCAATTGCCCGGCCGCTGATATCCGCTTGTCTATTATTTATTAAAAATAATATAAACAGTATGTTACTTTAAATACTTAAAGTATGTGTTAATGAATTTTGGGGGGAGTCCCCTCAAACTTAGTTACATATTGCGCCGGTATTGCCCGCCCACTTCATACAGGGCATTGGATATCTGCCCCAGTGAACAGCTGCGAACGGCATTCATCAGCTCAACAAAGATGTTCTCGTTGTTGATGGCGGCGCTGCGGATCCGCTCCAGCGCGGCCTCGGCCGCCGTGCCGTGACGCCGATTGAACTCCCGCAGTCGTTTGATCTGACTCAGTTTCTCCTCTTCCGTGGAGCGGGCCAGCTCGACCGTCATCTCCGCATTGCCCTTCGGGTTGAGGAAGGTGTTGACGCCGATGATCGGCAGCGAGCCGTCATGCTTCATGTGTTCGTAGTGCAGGGATTCATCCTGGATCTTGCCGCGCTGGTAGCCGGTCTCCATGGCGCCCAGCACGCCGCCGCGCTCGGAGATGCGCTCGAACTCGCTCAGCACGGCCTCTTCCACCAGCTCGGTCAGCTCATCGATAATGAAGGCGCCCTGGTTCGGATTCTCGTTTTTGCTCAGCCCCCACTCGTTGTTGATGATCAACTGAATCGCCAGGGCGCGCCGCACCGACTCCTCGGTCGGGGTGGTGATTGCCTCGTCATAGGCGTTGGTGTGCAGGCTGTTGCAGTTGTCATAAATGGCGATCAGCGCCTGCAGGGTGGTGCGGATATCGTTGAAATCCATCTCCTGGGCGTGCAGTGAGCGGCCAGAGGTCTGGATGTGGTACTTGAGCTTCTGGCTGCGCTCGTTGGCGCCGTACTTGAAGCGCATGGCGGTGGCCCAGATGCGCCGGGCCACCCGGCCCATCACCGTGTACTCCGGGTCCATACCGTTACTGAAGAAGAACGACAGGTTGGGGGCGAACTCGTCGATGTCCATGCCGCGCGCCAGGTAGGTCTCCACATAGGTGAAGCCGTTGGCCAGGGTGAAGGCGAGCTGGGAGATCGGGTTGGCCCCGGCCTCGGCGATGTGATAACCGGAGATGGAGACGGAGTAGAAATTGCGCACCTGGTGGTGCACAAAGTACTCCTGGATATCGCCCATCAGCTTGAGTGCGAACTCGGTGGAGAAGATGCAGGTGTTCTGGCCCTGATCCTCTTTCAGGATATCCGCCTGCACCGTGCCGCGTACATTGGAGAGTGTCCAGGCGCGGATCTTCTCGATCTCCTCATCGGTGGGCTGGCGAGCGTTGTCACTCTCGAATTTCTCAATCTGCTGATCGATGGCGGCGTTCAGGAACATCGCCAGGATCATCGGCGCCGGGCCGTTCACGGTCATCGATACCGAGGTGCTCGGGTTGCAGAGATCGAAGCCGTCATACAGCACCTTCATGTCATCCAGGGTGGCGATGGAGACCCCGGAGTTACCGATTTTGCCATAGATATCGGGCCGCTCGTCAGGATCGCAGCCGTACAGGGTGACCGAGTCAAATGCGGTAGAAAGTCTTTTGGCATCAGAGTGTTCCGATAACTTCTTAAAGCGACGGTTAGTGCGGAATGCATCCCCCTCGCCGGCAAACATGCGGGTCGGGTCCTCACCCTCACGCTTGAAGGCGAACACCCCGGCGGTGTAGGGGAAGGTGCCGGGCAGGTTCTCCAGCAGCAGCCACTTCAACAGCTCGCCGTGGTCCTCGTATTTCGGCAGCACCACCTTGGGGATCTTGCTGCCGGAGAGGGTGGTGCGGGTGATCCGGGTACGGATCTCCTTGTCGCGGATCTTCACCACGTACTCATCACCGGCGTAGCTCTGTTTCACCTGTGGCCAGATCTCCAACAGCTTTTTCGCCCGTTGGTCCAGCGCTTCATCACGTTCGGCAATCAGCCGGTCCAGGTCCGCAACCGTGCTGCCGGCCTCGCTCAGCATGCGTTTGGATTCGCTCAGCTGTTGCCGCTCCCGGGCAATGCGTGCCTGGGTCGCTACCTTCTGCTTGTAGCCGCGAACCGTCTCGGCGATCTCCGCCAGATAGCGCGCCCGCTGGGGCGGCACGATCACCTGCTTGCCGGTGGAGCATTTTTCGTCGCCCCGGGGAAGGCTGTCCTCGCTGACGGCCATGCCCAGTTCCGCCAGCCTGTCACGCAGACCATGATACAGGGCGGTCACGCCCGCATCGTTGAAGCGGGCTGCGATGGTGCCGTAGACCGGCATCTCTTCTGCCGGCGTGGTGAATGCCTCCTGGTTGCGCTGCACCTGCTTGCGCACATCCCGGAAGGCGTCCTCGGCACCCTTGCGATCGAACTTGTTAATGGCGATGAAGTCGGCAAAGTCCAGCATGTCGATCTTTTCCAGCTGGCTCTGGGCGCCGAACTCCGGAGTCATCACATAGAGTGAGGCGTCCACCAGCGGTACGATGCCGGCATCGCCCTGGCCGATGCCCGGGGTTTCCACGATGATGAAATCGAAATCGGCCAGCTTGCACGCCTTGACGATGTCCGCCACATAGTCCGGTACCTCACCACTGGCGTCGCGGGTGGCCACCGAACGGAAAAAGATATTCGGATGCTCGATGGCGTTCATGCGGATACGGTCGCCCAACAGGGCGCCGCCGGTCTTTCGGCGGGTCGGATCGACAGCAATAATGGCGATCTTGAGCTGGTCCTGCTGGCCCAGCCGGAAGCGGCGGATCAGCTCGTCGGTCAGGGAGGACTTGCCCGAACCTCCGGTACCGGTGATACCCAGTACCGGGATCTGTTTCTTCACTGCCAGGGCCGCTTCGGAAATCTGTTCTGAAATGGCCTTGTCGCTGTTCTCCAGTCGGGTGATCATCTGGGCCAGTGCCCGCCAATCACCTTCCATGAGAGGGTCAAGATTGTCAGGGGCGAATCGGCCGGGATCGAAATCGCTCTGTTCCATGGCGAACCGGATCATCCCCTGCAGCCCCATTTTCTGGCCGTCCTCCGGCGAGAAGATGCGGGTGACGCCGTATTCGTGCAACACCTTGATCTCTTCCGGCACGATGACGCCACCGCCACCGGCAAAGACGCGAATCTCCTGGCCACCGCGCTCCTTCAGCATATCCACCATGTATTTGAGATATTCCACATGGCCGCCCTGATAGGAGCTGATCGCGATACCCTGGACATCCTCTTGCAGAGCGGCATTGACAATCTCGGCCACCGAGCGGTTGTGGCCCAGGTGGATCACCTCGGCGCCCTGCGCCTGGAGAATGCGCCGCATGATGTTGATGGAGGCGTCATGGCCATCAAACAGGCTGGCAGCCGTCACGAAACGGATTTTATTTTGCTGCTGCGCAATACCGATCACACTGTTTGCCTGGGGGACGTTCGACATGGTGTCTCCAATAAAACTTATAACTGGTAGTAAATAAAGCAAAAATATGGCTTCTGATACGGCATTATCCGGGCTTGGGAAGGGCTATTCAGTCGCCTGATCGGATTAAAACTATATTACGTTAACGTAAACGTCAATGGTGCATTGTCGATCGACGCATACTGCAAAACGGCTGATGCTGTACGGCCAGGAATAAAAAGTATAGTGACGTTTACGTTAACGTAGGTTATAACAATAAACAACAGGTTTTCCCTTTCACGAATGCCGCTATCAAGTATGGCATCAGATAAAGCAGAGGCAGATGATTTTGCCCGTAAATTCCAATCAATATAACAGCAACCGGAAACAAGCCCTGCAAGAATGCCGGTCTATAAAAATCGCTGTTAATCGGGATAAGATATGCTAATGAATAAACTACACGAAGAACCGGCTGCCCCTGTCGAAAACATGAAGGGCACTACCTATACCATCTCTGAGCTGGCCAAGGAGTTCGATATAACGCCCCGCGCCATCCGTTTTTATGAGGATCAGGGGTTGATCTCTCCCAACAGGAAGGGACGACGCCGGGTCTACCGGGAACGCGATCGGGTACGCCTGAAGCTGGTGCTGCGGGGCAAGCGACTCGGCTTTGCCCTGTCTGAGGTGAAGGAGATGTTTGATCTCTATGACACCTCCCCCGGTGAAACCGGGCAGTTGCAGTTTCTCATCGAGAAGATCAAGAACCGGCGTGAAATGCTGGAACAGCAGCGTCAGGACATCGAAGCGGTACTGCATGAGATGGAGAGCGTGGAGAAGCGCGCCATGAATGTGCTGAGCGAACTGAACAATGGTGAGTGACCCAGCGCTTTTCTGGTTACCAACCCGGTCATGAATCACGGAAAGGAGGCATTGCCTCCCTGTTTCTTTACGTCAAACACCGGCCAGCTGTTTTTTTGCCTATCCTATAAGTTGCTGCGAGGGTGGAGTTGGCACCGATTGTTGACGTTAACGTAAACGTAATATATGTTCTGCATCGAGTCGGAGAACATCCGCCGGATTTCGTCCATGATCACTGTTATCCCAATTAGGGTGGATTCGCCCGATGACGCTGCCGACCGCGGCAGTCATCCTGGAGCGATCTACCTGTCCGTTTCAAATCCGACAGCATCCGTTAAGGAGAAAGTGAATGATCCACCTGCCTTCGTTGAATTTTGATCTGGGTGAGACCGTAGAGATGCTGCGGCATGCGGTGCAGGAGTTTACCGCCGCCGAGATCGCGCCCATTGCCGCTGAAACGGACGAAAAAAATGAATTTCCCAACCACCTGTGGAAAAAATTTGGTGATATGGGACTGCTGGGTATTACCGTCTCCGACGAGTTCGGCGGCAGTGAAATGGGTTACCTGGCCCACATGGTGGCAATGGAAGAGATCAGTCGCGCCTCCGCCTCCATCGGCCTCAGTTATGGCGCCCATTCCAACCTCTGCGTCAACCAGATCAAACGTAACGGCAATCAGGCACAGAAAGAGAGATATCTGCCGAAACTGATTTCGGGTGAGCATATCGGTGCCCTGGCCATGTCCGAACCCAATGCCGGTTCCGACGTGGTGGGCATGCGCCTCAAGGCGGAGAAGCGGGGCGACCGCTATGTGCTGAACGGCAACAAGATGTGGATCACCAACGGCCCGGACGCCCATGTGATGGTGGTCTATGCCAAGACCGACCCCAGTGCCGGACCGAAAGGTATTACCGCCTTCATCGTCGAGCGCGAGTTCGGTGTCAAGAGTGCCCAGAAGCTGGACAAACTCGGCATGCGCGGCTCCAACACCGGTGAACTGGTGTTCGAGGACGTGGAGGTGCCGGAGGAGAACATCCTCGGTGGTCTCAACCAGGGAGTGAAGGTGTTGATGAGCGGCCTCGATTACGAGCGTGCGGTGCTCTCCGGCGGTCCGCTTGGCATCATGCAGGCCTGTATGGATGTGGTGGTGCCTTACATCCACGAACGTGAGCAGTTTGGCCGTCCCATCGGTGAGTTCGAACTGATGCAGGGCAAGCTGGCCGATATGTATACCACCATGAATGCCTGCAAGGCCTATGTCTATGCGGTGGGCAAGGCGTGTGATCGCGGCGAGACCACCCGCAAGGATGCCGCCGGTGCCATACTCTATTCCGCCGAAAAGGCAACCTGGATGGCGCTGGAGGCGATCCAGGCCCTGGGCGGCAACGGTTATATCAACGAGTATCCCACCGGCCGTTTCCTGCGAGATGCCAAGCTCTATGAGATCGGGGCCGGCACCTCGGAAATCCGCCGCATGCTGATCGGCCGTGAGCTGTTCAACGAGACCCGGTAAATTAACGGGGGTCGGGCAAGCGGCCCGGTTTGCATCCGGTCTTCGTAGAAAACCGTAGGCTGCGGTGAGTGAAACGAATCGCATCAAACCCCAACTGATGCACATCGCCGCACCCGGCTCATCCTGCGGTTCTGGATATTCCAGACCGCCAGATGGTGGAAGGGCGACAGGCCAAATTGAGCAACAGAGTCAATCGGAGTTTTCCTATGAGTGATCCAATCGTAATCGTCGACATTGCCCGCACCCCGATGGGCGGTTTTCAGGGCGCTCTCTCCTCGTTGACCGCACCGCAATTGGGTGCAGCGGTCATTGCCGCTGCAGTATCACGGGCTGGCATCGGTCCCGAGGATGTGCGGGAGGTGCTGATGGGCAACGTGCTCACCGCTGGTATTGGTCAGGCACCCACCCGCCAGGCGGCGCTCGGTGCCGGTATTCCCCTGAGCACTCCCTGTGCCGGTATCAGCAAGGTATGCGGCTCCGGCATGAAGGCGGTGATGCTGGCCCATGACCTGATCAAGGTCGGTACCAATGACGTGATGGTGGCCGGTGGCATGGAGTCCATGAGCAATGCCCCCTATCTGCTGGAGAAGGCACGGGGCGGTTATCGCCTGGGCCACGGCAGGGTGCTGGATCACATGTTCCTGGATGGCCTGGAAGATGCCTACTTCGACCGGGGCGCGCTGATGGGCACCTTTGCCGAGCAGTGTGCCGATCACTTCAAGTTCAGCCGTGAACAGCAGGATGAGTTTGCCATTGCCTCCCTCAGCCGTGCCAATGCCGCCATCGAGGCGGGTCGGTTTGAGCGCGAAATCGTCCCGGTGACTGTTTCGGGGCGCGGTGGCGACATCCAGGTGGCGATTGACGAGCAGCCCGGCAAGGCCCGTCCCGAGAAGATCCCCAGCCTGCGACCCGCCTTCCGCAAGGACGGCAGCGTGACCCCGGCCAACTCCAGCTCCATCTCCGACGGCGCGGCCGCCCTGGTACTGATGCGCGCCTCAGAGGCCGAGCGGCGCGGTCTTTCACCCAAGGCAGTGATCCACGGCCATGCGGGTTATGCCGGCGAGCCTTGCTGGTTCACTACCGCCCCGGTCTACGCCATGCAGGATCTGCTGCAGCGGCTGGCCTGGGATAAGGATGATGTGGATCTGTGGGAGATCAACGAGGCATTCGCCGTGGTCACCATGGCGGCCATGCGCGAGCTGAAGCTGGATCATGAAAAGGTCAATATCAACGGTGGTGCCTGTGCCCTGGGTCACCCGATCGGTGCCTCCGGCGCGCGTATCATCGTCACCCTGCTGGCGGCACTGGAGGAGCAGGGGCTGAAACGCGGTGTCGCTTCGCTCTGCATCGGTGGTGGCGAGGCCACCGCGGTCGCCATCGAGCGGCTGTAACACATACTGTAGGAGCGGCGTCCCCGCCGCGATTATCGGCCCGGGGGCGGGCCTCCTACCGGGAAATTGCCCGTAGGAGTGGCGCCTCGCCGCGAACAACCGGCCCGGAGCGGGCTGGTATGAATAACAAGATAATGACCCACAGGAGCCGTTGAATGATCCTCACTGAAGAACAGCGCATGATCCGTGACATGGCGCGGGGTTTCGCCCGGGAGCGCCTGGCGCCCAAGGCCGCCGAGTGGGACCGGGAGAGCGTCTTTCCTTCGGACGAACTCAGGGAGCTGGGGGCGCTTGGCCTGTTCGGCATGACCATTCCTGAGGAGTGGGGCGGTGCCGGGACCGACTATGTGTCGTTTGCCTTGGTGATCGAGGAGATCGCCGCGGGTGACGGTGCCTGTTCCACCATCCTGAGCGTCAACAACTCGGTGGTGTGCGGGCCGCTGTTGAAGTTCGGCAGCGACTATCTGAAGGAGACCTACCTCAAACCGCTGGCGGCCGGCGAGATGCTGGGCTGTTTCTGTCTCACCGAGCCCCAGGCCGGCTCCGACGCCGCGGCGTTGAAGATGCGCGCGCGGCGCGACGGCGATGAGTACGTGTTGAGCGGCACCAAGCAGTTCATCACCTCCGGCAAACATGCCCAGGTGGCGATCGTGTTTGCCGTCACCGACCCGTCGGCCGGCAAGAAGGGAATCAGCGCCTTCGTGGTGCCGACCGACAACCCCGGTTACCAGGTCGCCGGCATCGAACAGAAGATGGGTCAGCACGCCTCGGATACGGCCCAGATCTTTTTCGATGAGTGCCGCATCCCGGCCGATCATCTGATCGGCAAGGAGGGCGAGGGCTACAAGATCGCCCTGAGCAATCTGGAGAGCGGACGCATCGGTATTGCCGCCCAGTGTGTCGGCATGGCGCGGGCGGCCTACGAGGCGGCCCTCGGTTATGCCCGGGAGCGGGAGAGTTTCGGCACCCCTATTATCAATCACCAGGCGGTGGCCTTCCGGCTGGCCGACATGGCCACCCAGCTGGAGGCGGCCCATTTGATGGTGATGCATGCGGCCGTGCTGCGGGATGCGGGTCAGCCCTGCCTCAAGGAGGCGTGCATGGCTAAGCTGTTTGCCTCGGAAGCGGCGGAGCAGATCTGCTCGGCGGCGATTCAGGTGCACGGTGGTTATGGTTATCTGAAGGACTTTCCGGTGGAGCGCATCTATCGGGATGTGCGTATTTCACAAATCTATGAAGGCACCAGTGACATACAGCGTATTGTCATCTCCCGTGCCATTGCCGAGGAGTAAAGCATGGGCGCGCCACTGGAATTCTATTTCGATTTCTACTCGCCCTACGGTTATCTGGCCAGCACGCGCATCGATGAGATAGCGGCACGGCATGGGCGCGAGGTGACCTGGCGCCCCTTTCTGGTAGGCGCCACCTTCGCCCTGACCGGTGCCCGGCCTTTGGTGGAGATTCCGCTGCAGGGTGATTATTCGCTGCACGATATGCAGCGCTGTGCCCGTGAGCTTAATGTGCCGTTTCAGCTGCCGGAGAATTTTCCCAAGGCCGCTCTCGCACCGTCCCGTGCCTTCTACTGGCTGGTGGACGGGCAGCCGGAACAGGCCCGGGCACTGGCGAAAAGGATCTACCACGCCACCTTCGGTGAGGGGCGGGACAGCACGGCCCCGGAGCTGGTGGCGGATCTGGCTGTCCCGCTGGGAGTTGACCGGGAGGCGTTGCTGCAGGGAATACAGAGTCCCGCCGTGAAGGCGCGGTTGAAACAGGAGACCGACACCGCCGTACAGCGGGGCGTATTCGGCTCACCCTATATCTTCGTGGACGGTGAGCCTTTCTGGGGTAATGACCGGCTGGAGCAGGTCGACCGCTGGCTTGCGGCAGGAGGCTGGTGATGTCTGTCATCAAGAGCAGTATCAATCGCAAGAGCGAGCAGTACCGGGAAAACCAGATTTTCATGCAGGCGCTAGTGGCCGATCTGCGTGAACGGGTCGAGGTGATTGCCGAGGGGGGCGGAGAGCGGGCCCGGGACAGGCATCTGCAGCGGGGCAAGCTGTTGCCGCGGGAACGGATCCGGGTGCTGTTGGATACCGGCTCGCCGTTCCTCGAGCTGTCCCAGTTTGCCGCCTACGGCATGTACAACAACGAGGTGCCGGCGGCGGGTGTGATCACTGGCATCGGCCGGGTCTGTGGTCAGGAGTGCATGATTATCGCCAACGACGCCACGGTGAAGGGGGGCAGTTACTTCCCGATGACCGTGAAGAAGCATATCCGCGCCCAGGAGATCGCCCGGGAGAACCGGCTCCCCTGTATCTACCTGGTGGACTCGGGCGGTGCCAATCTGCCGACTCAGGACGAGGTGTTTCCCGACCGGGAGCACTTCGGTCGCATCTTCTACAACCAGGCCAACATGTCGGCCCAGGGCATTCCGCAGATTGCCGTGGTGATGGGTTCCTGTACCGCCGGTGGTGCCTATGTGCCGGCGATGTCGGACGAGAGCATCATCGTCAAGGAGCAGGGCACCATCTTCCTCGGCGGCCCACCGCTGGTGAAGGCCGCCACCGGCGCGGTGGTGACGGCGGAAGAGCTGGGCGGGGCCGACGTGCATTCGCGCACCTCCGGCGTCACCGATCACTATGCCCTGAACGACTCCCATGCATTGGGCCTGGCGCGCCGCGTGGTCAACACCCTGAATCGCGACAAGCGGCCCGAAGTGACCCTGCGTGAGCCGGTGGAGCCGCGCTATCCGCAAGAGGATATCTACGGTATCGTCCCCACCGATCTGCGCAAGCCGTTCGACATCCGCGAGGTGATCGCCCGGGTGGTGGACGGCAGCGAACTGGATGAGTTCAAGAAGCTCTACGGCACCACCCTGATCTGTGGTTTCGCCCACATCCACGGCTACCCGGTCGGCATTGTCGCCAACAACGGCATTCTGTTCTCGGAGTCGGCGCAGAAGGGGGCGCATTTTGTCGAGCTGTGCGCCCAGCGCGGCATTCCGCTGGTGTTCCTGCAGAACGTCACCGGCTTCATGGTAGGGAAGAAGTACGAGGCGGGCGGCATCGCCAAGGACGGGGCCAAGATGGTGACCGCCGTGGCCTGCGCCCGGGTACCCAAGTTCACCATCATCGTCGGTGGCAGCTTCGGCGCCGGCAACTACGCCATGTGCGGCCGTGCCTACGGCTCCCGTTTCCTCTGGATGTGGCCCAACGCCCGGGTCTCGGTGATGGGAGGAGAACAGGCCGCCAACGTGCTGGGACAGATCAAGCGTGACGCTCTGGAGGCACGCGGCGAGAGCTGGGCGGCGGCGGACGAGGAGGCCTTCAAGGCGCCCATCCGTGACCAGTACGAACATCAGGGGCATCCCTACTACGCCAGCGCCCGGCTCTGGGATGACGGGATTATCGACCCGGCGGATACCCGCACAGTGCTGGGACTGGGCCTCTCGGCGGCGTTGAATGCGCCGGTGGAGAAGACCACCTTCGGCATCTTCAGGATGTAACAGGAAATTGACAGAGATGATGGCAGAAAACTCGGTAATACTGGCGCTGGATGCGCGCGGCGTCGCGACCCTCACCATCAACCGTCCGGAGATTCACAACGCATTCGATGATGCCCTGATCTTGCGCCTGCTGCAGGCCCTGGAGTCGGTCGAGGTGGACCCCAAGATACGGGTGGTGGTGTTGCGTTCCGAAGGCAAGAGCTTCTCGGCCGGTGCCGATCTGAACTGGATGCGGCGCATGGCCGATTACAGCGAAGCAGAAAATCTCGCCGATGCGCGCATGCTGGCCAGTCTGATGGAGAAACTCAATGGTCTCACCAAGCCAACCATTGCACAGGTGCAGGGCGCGGCCTTTGGTGGCGGCGTCGGACTGGTGGCCTGCTGTGACATGGCCGTGGCGGTGGCGGGCGCCAAATTCTCTCTCTCCGAGGTACGGCTGGGCCTGATCCCGGCGGTGATCTCCCCCTATGTGATCGCCGCCATGGGGGAGCGCGCCGCGCGCCGCTACTTCCTGACTGCCGAACGCTTTGATGCCGCGGAGGCGTTGCGCCTGGGTCTGCTGCATGCGGTGGTGCCGGAAGATCAGTTACAAGCGCAGGTCGATGGTCTGGTTGACCAGTTGCTGAAGGGCGGCCCCGGTTCCCAGGCGGCGGCCAAGTCCCTGATCTTCGCCGTATCCCACCAGCCTGCCAGCGCAGCGGTGATCGAGGACACCGCCAGAAGAATCACCGCCGCCCGGGCATCGGATGAGGGCAAGGAGGGGGTGAATGCCTTTTTGAACAAGCGTTCTCCGGCCTGGCTTACAGAGGATCAGCAGTGATGTTCGACAAGATATTGATTGCCAACCGGGGTGAAATCGCCTGCCGGGTCGCCCGCACCGCGCGCCGCCTCGGTATCGCCACGGTCGCTGTTTACTCCGAGGCCGACGCCGAAGCGATGCATGTGGGGCTGTGTGACGAGGCCTATCTGATCGGACCCGCGCCCGCCAAGGAGAGCTATTTGTGCGCCGACAAGATCCTCGCAGTCGCCCAGGCCTCCGGCGCTCAGGCGGTACATCCCGGCTACGGCTTTCTGTCGGAAAATGCCGCGTTTGCCGAGGCGTGCCAGGCCGCCGGCATCGTCTTCATCGGCCCGCCCAGTTCCGCCATTATTGCCATGGGCTCCAAGAGCGAGGCCAAGCGCATCATGAGCGAGGCCAATGTACCCCTGGTGCCTGGTTATCATGGTGATGAGCAGTCACCGGAAACCCTGAAACAGGAAGCCGACCGGATCGGTTATCCGCTGCTGATCAAGGCCACTGCCGGCGGTGGCGGCAAAGGCATGCGGGTGGTGGAGAAGGCGGATGATTTCATCAACGGCCTGAACGCCGCCAAACGCGAGGCGGTTGCCTCCTTTGGTGACGACAAGGTGCTGCTGGAGCGCTACCTGCTGGCACCGCGCCACGTGGAGCTGCAGGTGTTTGCCGATAGCCAGGGCAACACGGTACATCTGTTTGAGCGCGACTGCTCGGTGCAGCGGCGCCACCAGAAGGTGCTGGAAGAGGCGCCGGCTCCCGGTATGACCCCGGCGCTGCGTGCCGCCATGGGCGAAGCAGCCACCAATGCCGCCAAGGCGATCGGCTATGTGGGTGCCGGCACCGTGGAGTTTCTGCTCGACAGTAACGGCAAGTTCTACTTCATGGAGATGAATACCCGGCTGCAGGTGGAGCACCCGGTGACCGAGATGATCTCCGGCCAGGACCTGGTGGAGTGGCAGTTCAGGGTGGCTTCCGGTGAAACCCTGCCGATGGAACAGTCCGAGTTGCGCATCAATGGCCATGCCTTCGAGGCGCGGATCTATGCCGAGAATCCAGCCAAGGATTTTCTGCCGGCCACTGGCAGGCTGCGTTATCTGCAGACCCCCGAACAGGGCCCCTGTGTGCGGGTGGATACCGGGGTGGAGCAGGGCGACGAGGTGAGCGTCCATTATGACCCGATGATCGCCAAGCTGATCGTCTGGGGTGAAGACCGGGCCAGCGCCTTGCACAAGCTGCGGGCGGCCTTGGCCGACTACCGCATTGTCGGTGTCACTACCAACCTGGAGTTTCTCTCCACCCTCTGTGCCCTGCCGGCCTTTGCCAATGCGGAGCTGGATACCGGCTTTATCGAGAAACATGAGGTGGAACTGTTTCCAGCGGCTGAGGCGTTGCCGGAAGACATCCTGGCTATTGCCGCGCTCTATGAACTGCTGAGTGAGCGGCGTCAGATCCAACAGCGGCTGGCCCGCTCCAACGATCCCTACTCCCCTTGGGGCAGCACCACCGGCTGGCGCATGAATCAGGACAGCTTTCATCAACTGCACTGGGCGACCGAGAGCGAGCAGGGCAGTGTCGTCTCCCACTACCGGCAAGGCGCCTTCCTGCTGGAGCTGCCGGGTGGCGACTGCCTGGTGTCGGGAGAGATCCTGGAGGACGGTGACCTGTTGGCCGATCTGTCCGGACGCCGCTTTCAGGTGGCGGTGATCAAGCACGGCCAGGAGCTGACCATTCTGCATCAAGGCCGTTCCTGGCAGATTGAACTGACCGACCCACGCCTGGAGGCGCTGGAGGGCGAAGGTGCCGGCGGCAGTCTGGTGGCACCCATGACCGGCAATGTGATTGCCATCAACGTAGCCGAAGGGGATGTGGTCAAACAGGGTGATGCGGTGATGATCGTGGAAGCGATGAAGATGGAACACACCATCACGGCCCCAACCGACGGGACAGTGAAGGAGATCCGTTTTGCGGTGGGCGACCAGGTGGAAGATGGTGAGCCGTTGCTGGTGATCGAATAAAGGGTAGGTGCTGCGCCAACCAATGTAGGGGCAACCCCCCGTGGTTGCCCTAACAATATGTCCCTGCCACCGCGGGCAGGTACAGGGGCCTGCCCCTACGGAATGGTGCCGCATCGAATAGCAAATATAGAAGGGTGGGCACGTTTTATGTGCCCACGCGGAACGGCACAAAACAACCGCAAGCCAGAGGAAAACAGTGCAACTGCCGAAACAGGTAAAGATTGTCGAAGTGGGCCCCCGCGACGGACTGCAGAACGAGCCCAGCCCGGTGCCGCTGGCGACCAGGCTGGAACTGATCCGCAAGCTGGAACAGGCCGGTTTGGCGGTGATCGAGGCGGGCAGTTTTGTCTCACCCAAATGGGTGCCGCAGATGGCCTCCAGTGCCGAACTCTATCAATCCATTGAACAGAAACCGGATGTCAGCTATCCCATGCTGGTACCCAACCTGAAGGGGCTGGAAGCCGCCCTGGCGGCGGGAGTGCAGGAGATCGCCATCTTCGCCGCCGCCTCCGAGAGCTTCACGCAAAAGAACATCAACTGCTCCATTGAAGAGAGTATCGTCCGCTACAGTGACGTGCTGGCACAGGCGCGACAGCATAACCTCAAGGTGCGCGGCTATGTCTCCTGCGTGCTGGGTTGTCCCTATGAGGGCGAAATAGATCCGGCCAGGGTGGCCGAGGTCGCCAGACGACTCTATGCCATGGGTTGCTACGAAATCTCCCTGGGCGATACGGTCGGTGTCGGCACGCCGCTCAAGGCGCAACGCATGATCGATGCGGTTACACGGGCGGTGCCGGTGGAGAAACTGGCGGCCCATTTCCACGACACCTACGGCCAGGCGCTGGCCAATCTGTTCGCCGTGCTGCAACGGGGTGTGTCGGTGATCGACAGCTCCGTCTCCGGCCTCGGCGGTTGTCCCTATGCCAAGGGCGCCTCGGGCAACGTCGCCACCGAGGATGTGGTCTACATGCTCAACGGTCTGGGCATCGAGACCGGTATCGACTTGCGGAAGCTATTGGAGGCCGGGCGCTACATCAGCGACCACCTGAAACGGGAATCCGCCTCGAAAGTGGCCCGCGCCCTGAGTGCCGCCGACTGAAAACCGGGTAGGTTGGGCACGTCTGCTATGCCCACGCTACCGCAGAGTAACTGAAGAATTAATCACAAGAGTGGAGATATCCATGTCCGAAAAACCGATCAGTCGATTTCCCATCCCCGATATTGATACTCTTCCGGAAGACATCAAAACCGTCATTCTGGGTGTCCAAGAGAAGTCCGGCTTCATCCCCAACGTCTTTCTGGCCCTGGCGCACCGCCCGGACGAGTTCCGCGCCTTCTTCGCCTATCACGATGCATTGATGGAGAAAGAGAGCGGACTTACCAAGGGCGAACGCGAAATGATAGTGGTCGCCACCTCCAGCGCCAACCAGTGCATCTACTGCGTGGTGGCCCACGGTGCCATCCTGCGCATCCGCGAGAAAAACCCGCTGATTGCCGACCAGATCGCCGCCAACTACCGCAAGGCCGATATCACCCCACGCCAGAAGGTGATGCTCGACTTTGCCATCAAGGTTTCACAACGTGCCTATGAAGTGGATGATGCCGATTATGAACGGCTGCGGGGACACGGATTCACGGATGAGGATATCTGGGATATCGGTGCCATCTCGGCATTTTTCGGACTCTCAAACCGCATGGTCAACCTGGCCAGTATGCGTACCAATGACGAGTTCTACCTGTTGGGCCGGGTGCCGAAAAAATGAGCGACTGAATATCCCTGGGGAGCGGTATCGACCGGATGGACAGGATAGGGTAGTGCACTTTGATCCGATCGATACCGTTCCCCGAAAGGTCGTGCGGTTCACACGACCGGATGGCTGCATGCAGGAGAGGCTGTTCAACGTGCCTCGGTGGCCTCGATATTGATGTCGACCCGCCGGTTGGGTGCGAGGCAGTCAATCAACGGCTGGCCGCGCATGCCTTCACAACTGACTATCGGCTGTTTCTCACCCATGCTGATCATCTTCAACATATCGGGTTTGAGCGTACTGTGTTCGAGCAGATACTGTTTGACCGTCTCTGCGCGTTCCAGGGCCAACTGCTGGTTGTAATCCGCATCACCTATCCTGTCTGCGTGTCCGGTGATACGCACCTCCAGCAGCTTGTCGTAGCGAGGCACTGTTTCGATCATCTCGTCAAGCTTGTCTATTCCTGCAGGTTTCAGCCGGGCTTTGTCAAAATCAAAAAAGGTATCGGCATCCAGGGTTACCCGTGCAATGGTCGGGTTGGCTGGTTCAACCGCCGCGAAGATGACCTGTTCGGTTTCTACTGCAGCCACGGCGCCATCACATCCGACAAAGGCATCGCCCGGCTCCCAGAATCCGGTATGCACACAGTTGCCGGAACTGTCATGTACGACACTGTCCCGGGCGTCCATCACATAGCCTTCGTTGGCCTGGGCGGCGCCGGTGAACAGCAGCAGAACTGCCAGTGCTGGTCTGAATGATTTCAGCATAATTTTTACCTCCATGGTGTTGTCCTGTTGCAGAGCCCTGCAGAAATAGTGCCATGGTCTGTTTTGGGCGGATATCACGGTACTGCTGCCGCATCGAAGGGGCTGGTATTTCGACCGGGTTGGGCGAGATGGTCAAATGCCCCGGTAGTGGTTTATTTGACCCGAATTGAAGCGTGTGTCGGTGGCATGCGGTCAGCAGCCTGTCGGACTTGACCGGTCATGGCGAGGGAGAGCCGGTTTGTTCAGCACATCTATGTGCTTCATCCCTTTGGGGTTGGCACGTCAATCGTTCAAGGCGATTGAATAAGACAGATTCCTGTAAAACTACCGTTCGCCCTGAGATTCGAAGGGAGCCTGTGGAAGGATGTTTCCAGATGATTGCCTGAGGTTCATGGTTCGACAAGCTCACCACGAACGGGCCAAGCTCACCACGAACGGGCCAAGCTCACCACGAACGGGCCAAGCTCACCACGAACGGGGCAAGCTCACCACGAACGGGCCAAGCTCACCACGAACGGGGCAGACTTACCACGAACGGGGCAGGCTCACCAGGAACGGATTACTCTGGCTGGAACCTTACCAACTACCGTTCATCCTGAGCTTGTCGAAGGAAGCTTGTCGAAGGAAGCTTGTCGAAGGAAGCTTGTCGAAGGAAGCTTGTCGAAGGATGTTTCGAGGCGAGGAGTGGTGCAGGGATATGCACCGTTTACGGACCTGGGGATGGAATAGTAAGCTGATTTAACGAGAAAGATCGGAAAATATAGCCAGAGCCGGCGTCAATGTTAAGTCCGACTAGGGTGCTGTCTCCGCCTGTCGTTGCCGGTGGTTGCCCAGAATAAGGTCACCTGCCGTGTCCGGTGGCAGGGGCTTGCTGAACAGGTAACCCTGCAGGTAATCACAATGGTGCTCGGCGAGGAAATCGCGCTGGGCGGCGCTCTCTACCCCTTCGGCAACGACTTTCAGTCCCAGATTGTGGGCGAGGGCGATGGTCGCCATGCAGATCTCCGCATCATTTCTGTCGTTTTCAATATCGCCGACAAAGGCGCGGTCGAGTTTGAGCGTGTTGATGGGGAGCTTCTTCAGGTAGGCGAGGGAGGAGTAGCCGGTACCAAAATCGTCAATCGCCAGACTCACTCCAAGCCGGCTGAGCCCATTCAACCGCCGTACGGCCAGTTCGGGATCGGACATGGCGGCCGTCTCGGTAATCTCAAGTTCGAGTTCCCCATCACTGATCCGGTGCTTTTTGATGGCGGACCGGACGGTCTGGATTAACGTGTCCGAATGCAACTGCTTGGCGGAGAGATTGACTGAAATCTGCAGTGGATGATCGGTGGTCTGCTTCCAGACCGCCAGCTGTTGACAGGCCTTGTCGATGACCCAGGCGCCAAGTGCCTGAATCACATCAATCTCTTCGGCGATGGGGATGAATCTGTCCGGCCCGATAAATCCCCGGTTTGGATGATTCCAGCGGATCAGCGCCTCCATGCCGTAGATCCGGCTGTCCACTGTATGGACCTGGGCCTGATAGTACAGCTCGAACTGATCGAGTTCGAGAGCGCTGCGCAGTTGATGTTCAAAATCCAGCCGCTCTTCCGAGGCAACCAGCAGATTCTCGGTAAAAAACTGGAAATTCTTCCGTCCCTGGTCCTTGGCGTGATACATGGCGATGCCGCTGCTTTTCAACAGCTCGTCAATGCGCTCTCCATCCTCGGGATAGATGCTTATGCCGATGCTCGGGCTGCTGTCGAATATATGGTCACGGATGGTATAGGGTTGTGACAGTTGGTCAATGATATGGCAGGCGAGTGAAGGTACCCGGCTGGTATCCTTCAGTCCGGTGAGCACAATGACAAACTCATCACCGCCGATGCGGGCGACAATGTCACTCTCCCTGGTGCAACTCTTCAGCCGTTTGGCAACTTCGATCAGCAATTGATCGCCCACCTGGTGCCCCATCGAGTCGTTGATATATTTGAAACGGTCGAGATCGATAAACAGCACGGCCAGTTGCTGGCCATCTCTCCGGGCGGCCAGCAGGGCCTGCTCCATACGGTTTTCCAGGCTGAAACGGTTCAGCAGTCCGGTGAGCATGTCATAGTGGGCCAGATGCTCGATCCGGGCCTCTGCCGCCTTGCGGTCGCTGATATCGGTGAAGCTGGCAATATAGAACAGTATCTGGCCCTGCTGATCCCGGATGGCGGAAATAGCTGCCCATTTGGGGTAGAGTTCACCGGATTTTTTCCTGTCCCATAATTCGCCCTGCCAGAAACTGTCGTCCTCCAGGTCACGCCACATCTCACGATAGAGGTCACTGGTGGTGTTGCCGCCTGAAAGCAGGCGCGGGTTTTTACCGGCAATATCTGATAGCTCATAGCCGGTCTGCCGGGTGAATGCCCGGTTGATGTTGATGATGCGGTTCTCCCTGTCGCTGATCAGAATGGCCTCGCCGCTGTTTTCGAACGCATTGGCGTAGATTTTCAGGGCCTCGGCAATCGACTCCGCGCTTTTTTTCGACATCTCCAGCTTGCTGTGGGCATCGGCAATGTTATGGGCCATCTCCATCATTGCATGGGTGAGCTGACCGACCTCGTCGCTGGAGTCTTGAATCAGGGGTGCCGCATAGTCTCCCTGTGAGATATTTTGTGACCAGACCAGTAGTTGTGACAGCCGGCGGGTGACATGGCGTATGACGATAAACGCAATAAACAGCAACAAGCCGCCCCCGGTGACGCCGATGGCAATGGTGATATAAAGGTTTTCTGTAGCGACGGACATCAGCGCCCGGCGTGAAGCGGCAATATCCTCGAACTCATGGCGAATCAGCTGGGAGGTGACCTCCTTGATGCGGGATAGGTATTCGGATTCGATACGACTCAGCAGGACAAACGCCGCCTCCTTTTCGAATTCGGCACTCAGTTTTATGGCAACGTCGATCTCTCCGAAATAGGTGCCGAGCAAATCTGAAAGATTCCTGGTGTATTCATCTTTTTCTGACAGGCCATGATCCCGTAATGCAAGTATATTGTGCGAGGTCGGCAGCGTATCGAGAATGAGGCTTCTGTTGCGCTCGAGTTCCCGCTTGATCTCCTGCATGGCGGAGAAATTTTCCGTGGTCAGGTGGCGCAGGCTCAAGGCCCGGTAACCGGTAATCTGTTTCTCTATTGTTTCAAGATTGCGGAGTCGGTTGTCACCTTCCACATAAATGGTATCCAGTGCGGCGACAGACTCCTTGAGAACGTGTGAAAAGTAGACTGTGCCCAGTAATGAGATAAGCCCGATGCTGAACATGGGTATGACCAGTTGTCGGTAAAGCGAGCAGTTTCTCAGTTTTCCGATCATGCTGGGTATCTGTCTACTGTGGGCTCAGATCAAAGCCGGCTGTTTTGAAAATTTCGTTTCCTGAATCGCTGTGAATATAATTGAACAGTTCAATGACAGCAGCGTTGTCAGCGGATGGCCCGACCGGAGCCATGTAGTAATGAATGGCTGAATGCCAGGAAGGGTCCACCTGATAGAGTGTGCGCAACTGTTCAGTAAGATTGGTCGGGAAGAGTATGCCGACGGTGTGGTCATCAGAGCGGGCCAGTGTTTCGGCCAGTAACGTGATATTTTTTTTCGTGGTGATTTTCTGTTTGACCTGTTCCCAGATGCCGGTTCTCTGCATGGCCTGTTTGGTATAACGGCCAAAGGGGGCCGTCCCAGGGTCGCCGATGAGGATGGTTTTAATCGTATCTGTTGTCAAATCGTTCCATTCCGCGAGTTTTACGGGACTGCCGACCGGTGCGCTTATCACCAGATGATTACTCCAGGGCCTGACGACCTTATCGGCAGCAATCAGGCCGCCTTTAACCATGTAGTCCATCCATCGCCGGTTGGCCTAAATATAGATGTCGGCCTGGATTGCGCCGCCGCGAATCCCTTTCGCCAGCAATCCCGAGGATTTGCAGAGATAATGGATATTGATAGTGTGCGTCTGCAGGTAGCGCGCGCCTACCGCCTTGATGGTGTTACAGGTTGAATTGGCGACAGCGAGAGTGATATCCATGGCATGCGCCGTTGGCCCGAGCAACATGCCAATGGCCAACACCGATAATCCGGCCAGACTCTTCAAGATATGCATAGCTGATAACCTGTCGATTGGTTTTATTGGAATAAGACAAGCAGTAACCAAGTCTACAGTAACGGAATGATCAATGTTATTAAACAGATGGATGGGGCGATCAATAATTTATCTGATTACCCATTCCGCTCAGCCATGGCCGGGAAAAATAGTGGCCGCGAATAAACGCTGTTCGTTTTTTTATTGGGCCTGGAGATAAAGCGGGAGCAGCTGGCGGGTGCAGGCGGGTGCACTGCAGGATATGCGCAATACGCTGCCGGTCATTGCCGCGGCCATCGGCGGCATGCTGTTTCCTGCACTGCTGTTGCTATGGCTTAGTCAAACTCAGGCTGGGGTGTTATCCCGAGGGCTTGGATATCCGGCATATCATCGGTATCGGCATGCTGGGGATGGGGTTCACCATGTCGATTTTCATTGCCGGTCTCGGTTTTGATCAGCCGGATCAGCTGGTTGCCGCCAAGTCGGGCATCCTGGTGGCTTCCCTGATTGCCGGTATCATGGGTTGGCTCTGGCTGCGCTTCTGCTGTAACCGCGCCAGTCCTGCAAAAGCCCAACCCACGGATGACCGGTAATCGCTACTCTCGATCACCGGCTGTCCGCCTATTTGGCGGCCGGTAGGGCGAGATACTCAGGTGGCTGCTTGTTCGCGTTGACACTCCAGGAAGACCGGGCTGCTGCACTGGTGACAGGCCTGGTGGTCGAGTTTGCGGTAGATGGCGCTGATGGCATCAGTCTTGTTATCGAAAAAATATTGTGCGCCTATTGTCTTCAGGTAGCCGCCCTCGGCAAGAAACTGCCAGAGCTCATCCTTTAATCCATAGACATAGAGTCCGCCGCCATTCGCCTTGAGGCGCTTTGCCTCCTGTGTGAGCAGTTCGGCGCCCGCCATGTCGATATAATTGATGCGGGTTGCAATCAACAGGATATGTTTGACACCACTGGTGGCGGAAATCGTCTGCAATTTGAGCTGCAGGTAACTGACGGATCCAAAATAGATGGAGCGATCCACACGCACCACCTTGAGTTGCGCGCACTCCTGCAGCGGTTTGGTATCGATGTCGGTGAATGCCCGGTTTTTCTGCGTCAGGTCTGGTGCCAGCAGGGTGATTTTCGGCTTGGATGTCTTGGCCAGAAAGATCACCAGAGACAACAGTACACCGATATAGATGGCAAATTCGAGTTCCAGAAACAGCGTGGAAAAAAAGGTGACAAGAAAGATGGCCGATTCCGGCCGGCTGGTATTGAAGATTGCACGGATGTGATGAAAATCGACCAGATTGTAGGCGACCAGCAGAATCACCCCTCCCATGGCCGCGACCGGGAGATAGGCGGTCAGGGGTGCAATGAGCAGGACAATGGCCATCAGGATAACGGCGGCAAAAATGGCGGACATGGGGGTCTGTGCCCCCGAATCGTAATTGATCCCGGAACGGGTGAAAGAGCCTGAACCCGCATAACTTGAGAAAAAACTGCCAACGATATTGGAGAGACCCTGGCCGATAAACTCCTGATTGCCGTCGATACGCTGGTTGGAACGGGTGGCCACGGAGCGCGCGATGGATACGGCCTCAATCAGGCCAAGCAGGGCTACCGCGAAAGCCTGGGGTGCCAGCATGCGAATGGTATCCATGTTGAACAGCGGGCTTGAGAGGGGAGGTAACTGGGCCGGGATACTGCCCACCAGGGCGACGCCGTGTGCGCCGGCGCCGAGAAAGAAGGCGGCCAGCGAACCGACGACCAGGCCCAGCAGCAGGTGTGGCATCTTGCGTGACAGGCGACGACTGAACAGCGCCACGACCAGTGTGGCAATGGCGATAAATAGTACATAGCCGTTGCTCTGCTGGTAATGCTGGAAGACGCTGAGCCAGGTGTCTGCAAAGGAGTGGCCACGGGCCAGTTCCAGACCCAGCACGTGTTTGATCTGGCTGGTGGCGATGAGAATGGCCGCTGCAGCCGTAAACGCCACCACCACGGTGTGGGAGACGAAATTCACCAGCGCCCCCAATCGCGCCAGGCCGAAAGCGAACTGGTAGATGCCCGCCAGAAAGGTCAACGTCAGCACCAGCTGTACAAACTCCGGCGTGCCCGGGGCGGCGTATTGGCTGATGGAGGAGAAGACCACGATGGAGATTGCCGTGGTCGGGCCGGAAACCAGGTGCCGGGAGGAGCCGAACAGCGCGGCAATGATGGGGGTGATCATGGCCGTATACAGGCCATACTGGGGCGGCATGCCGGCGATGGTGGCAAAGGCGACACCCTGAGGCAGCACCACCACCGCCCCGGTCAATCCGGCCATCAGGTCACGCTGCAGGCTCCAGCGGGTGACGCCGGGCAGCCACTGCAGGAAAGGCAATAGCAGCAACAGGCGTTGTGGTAGCGATAGTGGCCGATCTGCGCCGGTAAAAAGATCAGGATTTCCGGAAAGTGTTCTCATCCCAGGTGCGCGCGCTCAAAACTGCCGCCGTCGTAGATAACCTGGCGGCTTCCCTGTGTCGGTGGCGGATTTTCCCCGGCTGAGAATGAACCTCCATCAAATGCTTTCAGCTTGCCCGTTCCGGGGTTGAACCGCGGCTTGGCCTTTGTTAGACCGTTGACACGCTCGACAAAACTGAATCCCAGTGCGCAGACCAGTGTGAGCAGCGTCAGCTGAAGAATACTCAACTCGAAGGCCGCCAGTAGCAGCAGCGGGATCAGTAACAGATATCGGATGCGGGTTAACCGCAGGCCGCCTTGCAGGCGGGTGTCGGGATGGGTGTTGAGATACTGCATGATCGTTCCTGATGGTTTATTACTATCCGACAGGCATGGCGCCGGCGCCATGTCCATATCTTTTGCCTTGTATGAAGTGCCTGTTACAGCCTCTCAATACAGGGCCGAGCGTTCCCGATTCGACTAAACGCCAAGTTACTTCCCGGTGGGCATCGACCGAATGGAGCGGGAGTATCTTGCCCCCCCTGGAAGAGGGGGCGGGGGAGTCACTACTTGGGCCTCACTCGGGGAGTACTCTAGCGGATCGGTGGTATAGGGAATGGATAGACAATGTTTAGGGAATGTATAGAACGGCCCGGAAACCGAAAAAGTTTCAGTGGTTGAGGGCGGCCAGACGGAGTCGCGCCAGGGTTCCGCCCCCGGGGCGATTTTCCAGGGTGATCTGCCAGCCTTCGTGTGCGCAGAGCCGCCAGACCAGCGAGAGTCCCAGGCCCGCTCCGCTGCTGCGGCTGCCCCGCACATAGGGCTGGAACAGTTCAGCCGGGTTGTCGGTATCCAGACCGGGACCCGAGTCTTCGATACGCAGGGTATCGGCATCGAGCCGGATGCGTACTTCGCCCTGTTCGGTGAAACTCAGGGCATTGCGCAGAAGGTTGCCCAGTACCATGGAGAGAATGGCATGATCCACCTGAATATTCGGGGCTGTGCCGACCTCCAGTATCAAGGCAACCGGTTTGTGGCGGAACAGTTCGCGATAGCGCTCAATGACCTCCTTGACAACCGGCAGGAGATCACATTCCGTTGACGGGCTGCTGGTATCGCCCTGTTCCCGGGCCAGCGCCAGCAGGGCCGCGGAGATTTCACCCATCTGGGTGGCGGCGCGGGAGATCCGCGCCACCCGGTTGAGGTTTTTATCGTCGAGATTGGTATCCAGCATCATCAATTCAGTGGCGCCGTTGATGACGGCAATCGGGGTACGCAGTTCGTGACTGACATCACCGGTGAACAGTCGTTCCCGTTCGATGAAATCATGCAGGCGTTTGAGATAGGTATCGAAGTCCCCGGCCAACTGGTGAATCTCCACCCAGGGAAAATCCCGCGCCAGTGTGATCGGTTCATCTTCAGGATGGAGTTGTGCCACACGGCGTGCCAACTCGGTAACCGGCGCTATGATGAGTGCCGCCAACCAGCGTCCGGCCAGCGCGGAAATGAGCGTGACCAGCAGCACGCTTCCGGAGAGCAGGATAAGAAAACTGGTCTCCCGCTGGTGCAGCGCGCTGGTGTCGTAGAGCACGACAAAGCGCTGGTCCCGCACCTGGCGCACGGCGGCACGATAGCTGACGCCATCGACTACAAGATTGTGGCGTCCCGGGGAGAGTATTTTGATCTCATCCGGAATGGGATGAGTTCCACCCTGCGCGGCCACCACATAGGCGCGGATAGTGGCTGTGTGTTCGGGCAGAGAGAGCGGATTACGCTGGCGCCGGGCGACATAATCATCCAGTTCTGCCGTCAAGGTGTCATCGATCAGCCGTGCTTCGAGATCGTGCGAGGCGAAGTAGATGGTGGTGGCCAGCGCCAGACTCACCACGGCGCCGAACAGGGCAAGGGTAATTGCAACGCGGTTGCGCAGCGTCCAGTTAGCGGCCATCGGGACCGCTTATCTGGTAACCCATGCCGCGTATGGTGTGCAGTAGGGCAGGTTTGAAGTCACGGTCGATGGCGGTCCGCAGGGCGTGCAGATGGGCGCGCAGGGTGTCACTGTCGGGTGGGTCGTCTCCCCATATCTCCCGCTCGATCTCAGTCCGGCGTACAACGCCCGGAGACCGGCGCATCAGCAGGGCGAGAATTTTCAATGGAATGGGCGCCAGTTCGATGCGCCGTCCAGCGCGCTCCACGCGCAACGTCTGCGGATCAAACTGCAGGTCGCCGACGATCAATCGGCGCGGGGCGATCTCGCTACGGCCACGTCGGCACAGCGCGTTGATGCGTGCCTCCAGCTCCGGTAGTGCGAAAGGCTTGACCAGATAATCGTCAGCCCCACTGGCGAATCCCTCCAGTTTGTTGTGCAGCGTATCACGTGCGGTGAGCATCAGAACCGGCGTGTCGTCTCCTCCCTGGCGCAACCGTGAACAGACCTCCAGGCCATCCATGCCGGGCAGCATCAGATCGAGAATAATCACGTCATAGCGATTTTCCAGGGCAAACCCCAAACCGGAGAGACCATTGTAGGCGATATCCACGGTATGCCCCATGGAATCAAAAAATTCACACAGGTTCTCGATCAGATCGGGATTGTCTTCAATCAGCAGCAGATCCATATAATTATTTTATCACTCCTGTCTCAGCTTGACATGGCTCGGATCCGGTGGGTTCAACACCGCTGTCTGCGGGTTGATGTCACTGCACGAATTAATACTGCTGTGAATCGGCATCAGTGAGCTTGTTGGCTGCTCAGAACAGCGCCATCTGGTCGGCGGCAATGCGCTTGAAACTGTCGTTGAGAAAATGCAGGATGCCGTCGGCCACCGGTTCGACCTGACGATCAATATAGTGCTGGTAGTCGATCGGGCTGGTCTGCTTCTGCACCGGTTCCGGCCCGTTGAGTGTGATCAGATAACTGATGGTGCGGCCCGGCCTGTCCAGTTTTCTGGCCGCCTGCACATGGGGCGGGACATTGCGCTGGTACTCGTCCGGTTTACGGCGCAGGCGTTTTCTATAGACCAGTTCCGGGTCCAGTTCGCCCCGCTTAAGTCGGTTGACCAGGTCACTGATATAGTTTTCGTAGGGCTCATGGAAAAAGATCCGCCGATAGAGTTCACGCTGGAAGCGCTGTGCCAGGGGTGTCCAGTCACTGCGCACACTCTCCAGGCCCTTGAACACCAGTTCGTATGCCTGTCCTGAATTACGCACCACTCCGGCATAGCGCTTTTTGCTGCCGGTCTCGGTGCCGCGGATGGTGGGCATGATGAACTGGATAAAGTGGGTTTCGAATTCGATTTCAAGCGCCGATTCCACACGGAACTCCCGGGCAATGGTTTCATCCCACCACTGGTTCAGTTCGCGCGCCAGCTGTTGGCCGGTCTCCCGGGCACGGGGTTCGTCATAATCCTCCCCCAGCAGCACGAACAGCGAGTCGGTGTCTCCATAGATCACCGGGTAGCCGGCAGACTCCAGCCAGTCACGACTGCGGGTGATGATCTCGTGACCGCGCCGGGTGATGCTGCTGGCAAGGCGGGGATCGTAGAAACGGCAGCCGCTGGAGCCGAGCACGCCGTAGAAGGAGTTCATGATGATCTTGGTCGCCTGGGAGAGCGCCTTGTCCTGGCGCTGTTTGGCGATGTCCCGTTTGCTCCAGAGTCCGGTAATGATGCCCGGGAGCAGGTGGCGTTCCCGGGCGAAGCGGGCCTGCAAAAAGCCGGGGAGCGGGTCCTCGCCGGGAAAGGCCATGCCCAGCGGGTCGATACGGAAAGTGCGGATGATGCTGGGATAGAGGCTCTTGAAATCCAGCACCAGCACATTCTGGTACAGGCCCGGCTGGGAATCCATTACATAACCGCCGGGGCTGCTCTGCGAGTGGCGGAAGGCGCCGATGTCATGGGCCACCACCCCTTCCCGGTGCAGCAGCGGCAGGTAGAGATTGTCGAACGCCGCCACCGATCCCCCCTGGCGACCCAGCGACAGGCCGGTCATGGTGGCGCGCTGGCGGATAAAGTTGATCAGGTCGGTCTTGTGGAAGACATCCTCCACCAGGCGACAATCTTCCAGGTTATAGGCGGCGAGGGCGGGGCGGTCCTCGCGGAACTGACGGCGTATCTCGGCCAGTTTGTCCTGGCCGTCGCTGATCAGTTTGCGCCGTCCCAGCAGTTCGCCCGCCACATGATTGAGCGCGAAACTGTCGAAAGACCAGAAGGCGGCACGCAGGTTGTCGATGCCGTCCAGGGCCACCCGGCCCGGAATACTGGCAATGCGGGCCTGCCCGCTCTGTTGTGGTTGCAGGATGGCGGCCAGCTCACCGCCCCGCCCCAGGCTGAAGGGGATGTGGTGCGCCGTGCAGCGTCGCTCCAGGTAGTCGAGATCGAAGTTGACCAGGTTCCAGCCGAGAATCAGATCCGGATCGTGCTGCGCCATTGCCCGCAGGAAGCCGTGCAGTAGCCGGGCCTCATCATGAAACCACTCGATGGGTAGATCGCTGGGCCAGTCGGCCGCCTCTCCCTGCATCAGGATCCGCCTCACACCCGGTCCGCAGAAGGCGATGGAGAGCACCTGGTTGGCCGTGCCGTCGGTTTCGATATCCAGGCTCAGATAACTGAGTTCGGGCTGAAAATCGGCGGGCCGGATACGCGGATTGAGCAGCTCAAGATAGCCATCCCGCTGGATTGCCTCTCCCGTTACCCGCATGGGCGCGGTGATAAAGCGCTCCATCAGAAAACGGTCGGAGACCTTGATGTCCGATTCCAGTAACAGGGTGCTGCTGCCACGGGCACGCTCGCGTAGCTGCTGCAACTGCCGCTGTTGCCGGAAATAGAGACCATCCACCGGCTGGCCGTTCAGGTCGGTCAATTGTAGCGGTTTACGTACGATGCTGACGTCAGCCAGCGGCAACTCGGCCGTGCGCGGGATAAAACAGACCGCCTGCTGCTTCGGATAGATCAGCCGCAAAGGTCCGGCTGGTGAATGGGCCCAGAACTGCAGCTCAATGCCCTGGCTGGTGTCACGCCAGTGGCGGGTCAGCAGGAAGGCGTCATAGCGGGTCATCGGTTCTGCAACATGCGCAGCGGTGGCTGAACCGTGAGGGGCCAGGTGGCCAGCACCCCGGCGATACCGATGGCGGCGCCGCTGCCGAGGATACCGATGATGGCCGTCCAGGCGCTGGGCTGGAAAGCAAAACCGAATACCTCGGTAGCGATGAACCAGCCGGTGGCGACCGCGCAGAGGCTGGCCAGGGTGCCGGCCAGTACGCCAAGGGTAATGAACTCGATCGCAGCGGCCAGGATCAGCCCCTTGCGCTGCATTCCCAAGGTACGCAGTACCACCGACTCCTGCCGCCGGTGTTCACGGCCGGCCTGGATGCCGGCATAGAGCATCAGCAGACCGGCCGCCAGGGTGAACAGAAACACATACTCCACCGCGATGGAACCACGCTGCATGATTTCGCGGATCTGCTGCATGATGGCGCTCACGTCGATAATGGTGATGGAGGGAAACTGTTTGACCAGTTGGGCCAGCAGCGCCTCACGGCCCGCTGGCAGATAGAAGCTGGTGATGTAACTGGTGGGGTGCTCTCTGAGCAGGGCTGGTGTGCCGATGACAAAAAAATTGGGCTGGAACGAATCCCACTGCACCTGCCGCAGATTGGAGACTTCCGCTTCGACAGGCACGCCGGCCAGATCGAAGCGGAGCTGGTCGCCCAGCTTGATGCCGAGGGTCTGGGCGATGCCGGTCTCCACCGAAAACTGGGCGGCTTCCCGGTTCGCCTCACCCCACCAGCGGCCGGCGACAATCCGGTTCTGCGGCTGCGGCTCGACCGCCCAGGAGAGATTGAATTCACGCTCCACCAGCCGTTGGGCGCGCTCATCCTGGTACTGTTCCGGCGACACCGGATCGGCATTGATATGGGTGAGGCGGGCCCGCAGCATCGGGTAGATGCCGGCCTGTTCGATCTGCTGTTGGCGGAAAAACCGGCGCAGGGGATCGGCATCCTCGGGTTGAATATTGATCAGAAAATGGTTCGGCGCCTGTTCCGGAATGGTCCGTTGCCAGGCATCCAGCAGATCCATGCGGATGATCACCAGCAGCAGCATGGCCAGTATCCCCAGCCCGAAGCCGGTGAGTTGCAGGGCGGTTATGGCCGGGTCCCGGAGCAGGCCGGAGAGTCCCTGTCGCCACAACGTGCCGCCACGATGCCGTAACGGCCTGAGCAGCCGCACCAGCAGCCAGGCGGTCAACAGCAGCAGCACAACCGTGCCGAAGGTGCCGAGCAGTACCCAGCCGGCCAAGGTGGCGTCGCCGGCCTGCCAGCGCATCAACAGCGCCATGGCGGCGACGGCGCACAGGGTGAGCAGCCAGGTGCTGGCGGGTGGTGCCCCCAGGTCGCGGCGCAGTACCCGCAGCGGTGGCACGGCCCCCAGCCGCAGGGCCGGCGGCAGGGTGAAGCCGATCAGGGTGATCAGCCCGGTGCCCAGCCCCACCAGGAGCGGCCACAGGGTCGGTGCCGGCAGTGCCTCGCCAAACCAGTCGCTCAGCAGTCCGGCCAGGAGATACTGGGCCAGCCAGCCGCCGACAATGCCCAGCAGGCTCGCCAGCAGACCGAGCAGCAGCAGACGCAGCAGCAGTACCCGCAGAATCAGCGACTGGCTGGCTCCGAGGCAGCGCATGATGGCGCTGGTGTCTGACTGGCGCTCGACGAATCTGCGGGTGGAGAGTGCGACGGTGGCGCCCGCCACCAGCACCGCCACCAGGGCGGCCAGGCTGAGAAAACGGCTGCCCCGATCGAGGTTGTTCTGCAGTTCGGGACGGGCGCCGCTCAGGTGTTCCAGCCGTACGCCCGGGGGCAGGGTCGTCTTGATCTGGCGCTGGAATTGCTCCACCTGGGCCTGGTCGCCGGCCACCAGCAGTCGATAACGTACCCGGCTGGCCGGGGTGACCAGTCCGGTTCTGGGTATATCTTCAAGGGCGATCAGCACCTCCGGCCCCAGGCGAAAGAAGTTGTTGCCGAGGGCAGAATCCCGGCTCAGGATCCGCTCCAGAGTCAGTTGCATCTCACCCAGTGAAACCCGATCGCCCGGTTGCAGCCGGAGTGCCGCCATCAGGCGCGCCTCGCCCCACAGGTTGCCGGCTGTGGGTGGCTGGGTGACCGGCTGCTCTTCGGCGGCAGGCCGGGTGCGGACACGCAGCTCCCCGCGCAGGGGGTAGTGACGACTGACCGCCTTCACTTCCACCAGTTGGGTCTCGTCCCGGTGCATGATGACGCTGGGGAAGCTGAGGGTGTGGGCGGTCCGCAGGCCGAGGCTTTCCGCCTGCTGTTGGAAGGATTCCGCCAGCGGCCGGCTACTGGAGAGCACCAGGTCGGCGGCCAGCACCTGATTGGCCTGCAGGGTCATCGCCTGCTCGACCCGGTTGGTGAAAAATCCCACCGCCGTGACGGCGGCGACGGCAATGAGCAGGGCCAGCACCAGCAGGCGCAGTTCGCCGCTGCGCCAGTCGCGGCGCAGAAAGCGCAGTGCCAGGATCAATGTATTCATGTGCCGGTCACCAGGCGGCCGTTTTCGATCAGCAAGCGGTGATCGCAGCGTGCCGCCAGCCGTTCATCGTGCGTCACCAGCAGCAGTGCCGCGTCGGTCTGTTCCCGCATCTGGAAAAGCAGGTCGATGATGCGGCTGCCGGTGGCCTGATCGAGGCTGCCGGTCGGTTCATCGGCAAACAGAATTTTTGGGCTGGCGGCGAAGGCGCGGGCGATGGCCACCCGCTGCTGCTCACCGCCGGAGAGCTGGCCGGGATAGTGCTGCAGGCGATCAGCCAGCCCCACCTGGCGCAGGGCCTCGGTGGCGCCCTCCGCCGGCCGGGCGGCACCCGCCAGTTCCAGTGGCAGCATCACGTTTTCCAGTGCGGTCATACCGGGCAGCAGCTGAAAGGATTGGAAAACGAAACCCACTTTGCCGGCCCGCAGGGCGGCCCGCTGATCTTCGTTCAGGCTGTTCAGCGGCGTGCCGAACAGCTCGATACGGCCGCTGCTCGCCTCGTCCAGCCCGGCCAGCAGTCCCAGCAGGGTCGATTTGCCGGAGCCGGATGCCCCGAGGATGGCGGTCACTTCGCCACGGTTCAGCTGCATCGAGATATCCTGCAGGATCGTCAGACTGCCCCCGGGGCCATTTACCTGTTTGCCGACGCCGCTGGCCTTTACCAGGATGCTATCTGGGTTATGATCTGTCTCCATGAAAAAACTTTTCCTGCTGCTGATGTTTGTGATGTCCAATGTACCGGCGGCCGAGCCGGTGATTCTTGTTCTGGGCGACAGTCTGAGTGCGGCCTACGGTATCGAGCGAAGTCGTGGTTGGGTCGCCCTGCTGCAGAACCGCCTGCAACAGGCGGGCTATCCCCATCGGGTGGTCAACGCCAGTATATCGGGTGACACCACGGCCGGGGGGCTGGCACGCCTTCCCCGGGCGCTCGAGCAGTTCAATCCGCAGATTCTGATCATTGAACTGGGTGGCAACGACGGTCTGCGTGGCCTCGGGAACCGCCAGACCCGGGACCATCTCGATCAGATGATAACACTTGCCCGGGCCGCGGATAGCCGTCCGCTGTTGCTGGGGATGATGCTGCCTCCGAATTTCGGCAAGGCGTTCACCGAGAAGTTCCTGGGCATCTACCGGGATCTGGCCGAACAGCGCGGTGTACCGCTGGTGCCGTTTTTTCTGCAGGGGGTGGCGGATCGCCCGGAGTGGATGCAGGGGGATGGCATTCATCCCAACGCCGCGGGACAGCCGCTGATGCTGGAGCATGTCTGGGAGCGGTTGCGGCCGATGCTGGGGGAGGCGATGGCGAGCGATAGTGCGGCGGCTCACTCCGGGACGATCTTGAAATAGAACAGCTGGGTCTGGGCCCAGGGTTTGTCGCCGTCATCGCTGACCATGAAGAAGTACATCCCCCGGTGCCGGGTCAGCCCCTCCATGTTCTGCATCAGCCAGCCCCGACCACTGTCAAAACGGGCGATCAGCTCGGTCTCTACCGCTTTCGATGCAGCCAGGTCGGCGGCCCGGATGCGGGTGAGACTGATTACCCAGGGTGAAAAGATCGAAGTGTAGGCGCGCTCCAGCAGTATCAGGTCGCCATTGGGCAACGCCTCCAGCGCCACCAGGGCGCCGTCCGGTTCCTTTACTGGGTACTGCCAGATCCGGCCGGCGCCATCAGTCAGATAGTGGGGCTTGCCTTTCGGTGGATACTCCGGCCCGGTCACGAGCCCGTATTGGGGGTGCAGGGTGACCGCCTCCAGTCCGCGGTTGTTTTTTGGCCGGAAGCCGGTTTGTTCCAGCAGATTGGGCAGGGGAAGTGAAGCCAGCCAGGTGCCATCCGGACGGTAACGGTCGATGCGATGGTGCCGCTCGAAGGAGATGACCAGGGCGGTGTCTCCCTGAACACCGTTGCTGCTGTTCTCCAGGGTCAGGCCCTCGGCGTCGCTCCAGCCACCACGCAGGGGTGCTCCCTGGCGATCCAGCAGCCGGTGTGCCGCAACCAGTTCCACCTGACTGAGTCGGCCAGCACTGAAACGGGGTCGCAACTGCAACACCCGCCCCTGATCGGAGATCGCCAGCAGCATCTGTTCGTCCTCATCCCAGGCGAGATCCGAAAGTTCCGCCAGCGCCGGATCGCCCCGCAGCGCCAGACTCCCCAGCAATTCGATACCCATGAAGCGATCGCCGTTGTCAAGCTCCTCGGCAATCCTGATCGGCTGCCCAACCGGCCCGGTAGCGCTCGCCGGGATGCACCAGGAAACGAACAGCAGAAGGCGTGCAAGGCGTTGAAATAGTTTCATATTCGCAGACAATAGGCGCCTGTCTGGAGCGCTGTCAAGTCACCTTGTGGTCCTTTGTCTGCCTGGGCGCCGGTGTTAAAAACAACCCTAGCGATTTGATATTCGTTGCCGTTGACATTATCTTTCCCACTCCCTTGTAGCCTGATGAGATTGAACCACCGTGCCCCTGCCCAGATCTGTTGACCGCGAGCATCTGCATACCCGCAAAATCACTTGTGAAGGCTATCTGCGCAAGGACGGGCTGTGGGATCTCGAGGCCCACCTGACCGACACCAAGACCTTTGGTTTCGATACCCGTCACCGGGGCTATATGCAGCCCGGCGCGCCGGTGCATGGTCTGCATCTGCGGGTGACCATGGATCTCGATTTCGTCATTCACGATGTGGTCGCCGTTTCGGACGATACCCCGTATCCGGTGTGCAAGCAGACCGCCGATACCATGCGCAAGCTGATCGGTCTGAAGATCGGCCCCGGCTGGATGCGCGAGGTAAGAAATCGGGTGGAACGCAAGTTGAGCTGCACCCACCTGATGGAGCTGCTCGGTCCCCTGGCCACCACCGCCTACCAGACCATGCACTCGGCACTGGAGGAGCGGGCCAACCAGCAATCGGAGCGAACCCGCCCCCGTATCCTGGATACCTGTATCGCCCTGGCCAGTGATGGCCCGGAAGTGAGGGAGCGCTGGCCGGAGTTCTACACCGGCCCGAAAGAGGATGAACACTGACGCCACAGGCACGGGCGGGGCCGGGTACGACGCCATGGATTGACTTCGAGCAATTACCCTGCCGCACCGGACTACTATAATCGGCGCCTCATGTGGTTTTCTTCAACTTCAGAACATGAGTAACGAAATGATAGATTTCAGATGGGCTATCCCATGTCTGCTGGTGCTGCTGTTTACCGGCCCGCTACAGGCGGAAGGAATAGATGAGCGGCAGTTCGGGGCGATAAAAAAACTGGGTCAACTGAATGGGGTGGCACTCAACTGCCGTTTTATCAATGAAACCCGTCGCATGAAAAAGGCCCTGGTGCTGACGCTGCCCAAACGTCGTCAATATGGCGAGGCATTTGATAGCGAAACCAATGCGTCGTTCCTGCGGCTCATTGAAACCAAGGCGAACTGTCCCATGGAAGCCGCCTTCAGCAGGCAGGTCGATGACGCGATTCTGCTGCTGGATTCGGTATTCGCCGATAAATAGGGAATCTCTGATCAGTTCAGATGGTTCCAGCAGCACAGGGATGCTGCATAGGGTAATTTAATCGTTATAACCGCAGGTGGGCTGATAGTTGTGAACAGGTTAACCGCAGTTTTGTCCCGTTCGATTCGCGCAATACTCCTGATATCCTTCCTGTCGCTGATGAGTCAGCCGCTGCTGGCCGACACGGCATTCCGCGTGGTCACCAGCATAAAGCCGCTCCATTCCATTCTCGCCGGTCTGATGGTCGGTACGGAAGGACCGGAGCTGCTGCTGGATGGCGAGGCGCTGCCGTTTGGTTACCAGCTGAGTGCAACACAGCAGGCCAGCGTGGCTGCTGCCGATCTGATTGTCTGGGTGGGGCCTGAACTGGAGAAGTTTCTAGTCGAACCGGTCGCCCAGGCAGGGCAGTCGGGTGCGCGGGTATTGACCCTGCTGGATAATCCTGAGCTGAAGATTCTGCCATCGCGCTGGAGCGAGCGTGAGGATTCTACCGAACGTGATCCGTTTTTTTGGATGGACAGCCGCAATGTCCTGATCCTGGTGGATGAGCTATCCAGAGCCCTGATGGATGCGGATAACGGCAGGGCCCATCTCTACCGGAGAAATCGTGCGCAACTGCTGGAGCGGGTGGCTGAACTGGACCGCAAGCTGGAGTACGGCTATCGGGGACTGAAAAGTGGCGTGGGAATGGCCTATTACGACACCCTGCAGTATTTCGAACAGGCCTATGCGCTGAAGATTCGAGGGGTGCTGGCCCAGTCACCGGAACACCCTGTGGAGGCGATGAAACTGCTGCAGAGTCATGCCAAGCTGAAGGAGGGTTATTATGCCTGTCTGCTCACCGAGCGGGATATGCCCATGTCGGAATTGTCCCTGCTGACCAAGGACGTCAATATCAATATCGGCACCCTGGACAGTTTTGGCACCGGGATGCAGGCGGGGCCGGATCTCTATTTCGAACTCATGCAGAACAACACCGATACCATCAAGCGCTGTCTGCAGTACAGCGGTGAGCCCGAACAGGTCGCCGCCGAGGAGCCGTTCGAGCCCGAAACCGGAAAAATCCATGGCAAATTCATGCTGATTGACCACAACGGAAAACTGGTCACCGAGAAGGATATGCTGGGAAAGTTTCAGCTGATCTATTTCGGCTACACCTTCTGCCCCGATATCTGTCCCACCTCCCTGCAGGTGGTGTCACTGGCCCTGGATATGTTGGGTGAGCGGGCCGCGCTGCTTAAACCCTATTTCATTACCGTTGATCCGGAACGGGATAACGCCCAGGTGATGAAGAATTATGTCAAATATTTCAACCAGGATCTGGTGGGTCTGACCGGCACCAAGGCGATGATCGAGCGGGTGGCCAAGCAATACAGGGTGAGATATGAGAAGGTGATCGAGGAGGGCGGCGACCCCGATCTCTATATCATGGATCACACGGCCAGCGTCTACCTGATTGCGCCCAATGGCGAATTCATCACCAAGTTCGCCCACGGCATCTCGGCCAAGCAGTTGGTCGATGGCCTGAACGAATATCTGCCGAAATAACCCGGGACACCCAGGGAAGCCTCGATCAATTCAGCGCTTTCCCCGGGTGTTAATCCGCTCCCGCAGCGGTGCGCGTTTAATCCTGGTGCCCCCTGCGCATCCAGGTCTCGATCAGGCGCCAGGAGATGGAGTCCCTTCGAGGCAGATGAAATGCTGCATTCTCCGGGGAGTTGAGTAGCTGATCCCGGTGGAACCAGCCGGCACTCTCCAGTTCCACCCCATCCACCTGGATATCGGTGCTGGCGGCCCGGGCATAAAAGCCGAGCATGATGGATGACGGGAAAGGCCAGGGTTGGGAGGAGTGATAACGGATATCCGTTACCCGGATCCCGGCCTCTTCGCTCACCTCCCGTGCCACCGCGTCTTCCAGGCTCTCTCCTGGTTCCACGAAACCCGCCAGGGTGGAGTGCATGCCGGCCGGCCAGGCCGGTTGCCGTCCCAACAGACAATAGTCACCATTATGTACCAGCATGATGACCGCGGGATCGGTTCTGGGATGGTGCGATCGCCGGCATGCCGGGTTGCTGCAGACACGCAGGTGTCCGGCACGGGTTGACAGCGTCGGACTTCCGCAGACGCTGCAGAATCGATGGTGTCGGTGCCAGTAGGTCATGGCTCTGGCATGGGCCAGCAGCGCCCCGTTGTGACGGTCGATCAGCGGGCCGACCACGCGTAGATCGAGAAAGCTCTGTGCTTCCAGGCAGGGTAGCACCGCTTCGGGCTGCTCCAGATGGGAAATATCCAGGGCCAGCCAGATTGTGCCTTTGGGATCGCGTCCCAGCAGGACCTGCTCTGCAGACTGTGCCAGCAGTCCGGCATCCCGGTTGCCCGGAAAGGAGACGGGGCGGTGCTGGGGGGTTACCAGATGGCGATTGCGCCATACTGGCAGCAGGCGGGTCTGCTTACTGATCAGAACAGTCTGCAACCACTCGGGATCATCCCGGTAACGGTCCAGTCGATCAACCCCCTGGCTGCTGTAGAAATTGGTGGATTTCATCATGCGCTTAATTATGGCCAATGTCGGGTGTAAAAGTAATAAGGAGATTCGATTGCCGGCCAGTCCCGAGGCAGCTGCAGGTGGGCTTGAGCAGAGGCGGTTCGGACCTAGGCCGATGGCGGCTTATTGTAAAAATAACATTATCGAATGTTCATGTCGGGACTGATCTGATAAATTCACAGTGTTCGCCATTGCGGGCAGATAAAAGAGGCCAGTGTAAAGGCCCACTACAACCTTGGGAGGAAATCATGCGAACTGTCCATCTTGCAGCCGTGCTGCTGTCACTTTTGTTAACCAGCTTTTCACTCGTCGCCCAGGAAGCGGAGCGGTTCAGGCCCTTTGTGCTGGCGGAAATCGTCCAGGCCCCACTGGATGCCAAACTGCAATCGGTCAGGGCGGCACTGGATAAGGCGGGTTTTTCCATTGCCGGCGAATATGCCCCCTATGCCGGTGCGCAGATCCTGATCATTACCGATGAGAGTTTGCGCAAGCAGGCTGCCGCTTCTCCCATGGGCGGCTATGGCGCTGCTCTCAGGGTTTCGCTCACTGAACAGGATGGGATGGTGCAGGTCAGTTATACCGATCCGCAGTGGATGGGCAATGTCTACCGTATGGCGGGTGATTTCAGTGCACTGACCAGCCGTCTGAAGGATGCGCTGGGCCGTACCAAAACCTTCGGCTCTGAAGGCGGACGGACCGTGTCAAATCTGCGTGAATACCACTATATGATGTTCATGCCCTATTTTGATGATCAGGTGGAACTGGCCAGTTATGATTCCTATCAGGCCGCTCTGGACGCAGTTGAGGCGGGCCTTGCCGCCGGAAAAGGGGGGGTAAGCAAAATCTCCCGTGTGGCTGTGATGGGCAAGGATGAGACGCTGTTCAATGTGGCGGTGAAAGAGGGTGCCGGGGCCGATACACCGGTGATGCGGATTATCGACCAGGCGGAGATGCGGCATACCGCCCATCTGCCCTATGATCTGCTGGTTTCCGGCGGCAAGGTCTATATGCTGCACGGCAAGTTCCGCATTGCCCAGAGCTTCCCCGACCTGACCATGACCACGTTCATGAAAATATCCGATGCGCCGGATGCGATCGAGGCATCGCTGAAAATGGCGGCAGGGGGCAAATAGCTCTCACCACGGATGGCGACAGTCACGGCAGGGTAGATAAGCGCAGCGCATCCACCGGGCATGGCTGGATAATTGAATTATGGCGTGGTGGCCACCAGGATGGCCCGTAACGGTGCCGGATGGCCCTCGATGGTGCGGCGGCTGTCGTCCGGATCGAGATAATCGGCCAGGGATTCAAAGCGCATCCAGTCGGTGGCGCGCTGCTCCTGGATGGTGGTGGGGGTCACGTCCACCACCCGCACATCCCGGAAGCCGCAGCGTTCCATCCAGCCCGCCAGCGTGGCCGGGGTGGGGATGAACCAGACGTTGCGCATCTTGGCGTAGCGGCCTTCCGGTACCAGTACCTGCCCCGCACCGCCTTCGATCACCAGGGTCTCCAGGATCAGTTCACCCCCGGGCCGCAGTGCCGCCTTCAGCTCATGGAGATGGTCAATGGGGGATCGCCGGTGATACAGCACCCCCATGGAGAAGACCGTGTCGAAGGCGCGCAAGTCGGCGGGCAGGTCCTCAATGCCCATCGGCAGCAGGTGAACCGGCCACGCATCACCCAAAAAACGGCGAATGGCGAGAAACTGGGCCAGAAACAGCTGGGTCGGGTCGATGCCGATCACCAGTCCCGCGCCTTCACCCGCCATGCGCCAACAGTGATAGCCGTTGCCGCAGCCGATATCGAGGACGCTCCTTCCAGCCAGCGGGCTGATATGGGGTATCAGTCGGTCCCACTTCCAGTCCGAGCGCCACTCGGTATCGATAGGGATGCCGTGGATCCGGTACGGCCCCTTGCGCCAGGGGTGTAACTGTTGCAGCAGCGAATAGAGGGTCGCATGTTCCGTTTCTGTGAGGGGGCGGGTGCCGCTGACGCCGACCTGTGCCTGATCCAGTGTCACCGTACCCGGTTCCAGGACCGGCAGTCGGGCGATGGCGGATATCCATCGGTCCAGGTCGCCATGCGGGCGGCCTTGAAAAATCTGCTGCAACTGCGCAGGCAATACGCTGGCCCACTCCTCCAGTTCGTGGTCGCGCATCAACGGATAGAGTCCCTGATAGCCGGGCATCATTTGCGCGCCACCAGGGAGACGAAGTTGAAACACTGGAACCAGAGATCGGCCCGCTGAAAGCCCACCTGCCGCAACCGGCTCTGGTGCTGTTGCAGGCTCTCCGGGATCAGCACATTGTCCAGGGCGCTGCGTTTCTGGCTGATCTCCAGATCGTTATAGCCGTTGGCCCGCTTGAAGGCGTGGTGCATCTCGATCTGCAGTTGCTCCTCCACTGGATCGTCGAAGCGGATCTTTTCTGAGAGGATCAGAATGCCCCCCGGCCGCAAGCCGGCCTGGATGCGGCCTAATAGTGCGGTGCGCTGTTCAAGCGGGATGAACTGCAGGGTGAAGTTGAGCGTCACCATGGAGGCGTTTTTAAACTCCATCTCCCCAATATCGGCGCAGACAAAGTCGATCGGTGTGGTGTCGGCCGCCGCCGGCAACCGTTTCACGGCCTGCTCCAGCATGGCCGGTGAGTTGTCCACCGCGATGATGCGGCAGCCCGGCACCCGGATACCCCGTTGCAGTGCCTGGGAGGTGGCGCCCAGCGAACACCCCAGGTCGTAACAGAGGCTGTCCGGTTGCACATATTGGGCCGCCAGCACGCTGCTGAGATTGATCACGCTGTCATAACCGGGCACGGAGCGTCCGATCATGTCGGGAAAAACCCGCGCTACCTGCTGATCGAAGACGAATCCGCCAATCTGTTCCCTGGGGTCTGAGTAGACCCGGTCCTGTTCTGAATCGCGCTTCATGGTGGTGGTCGATGGTCCGGAATGAAAAATGGCCGCCCGCAGTGTGCCGCGGGCGGCCATTATCCCTGATCACTGGGCGTCAGGCTATCTTCACCAGGTAGTGGCCGTGGGCCTTGCCATCAAGAATTTTCTTCAGCTGTTCGGGTACTTCATCGAGGCTGATCTCGGTGGTCAGTGTTTCCAGGCAGTCCGGTTTCCAGTCATTGGCGATGTGGTTCCAGACGGCGGCACGCAGGGGCATGGCGCATTCGGCGGAGTCGATGCCGATCAGTGAAACCCCGCGCAGAATAAACGGGAACACGGTGGTGTGAAGTTCCGGAGAACCCACTAGGCCGGCGCAGGTGACAGTGCCCCCGTAGCGGGTCGCCTTGAGGGCGCTGGCGAGCATATCACCACCGACTACGTCGATGACCCCTGCCCACTGCTCCTTCAGCAGCGGGCGCTGGGTCTCGATAATGGTCTCCCGGCCCACCACCTCGTTGGCCCCGAGGGATTTGAGAAAGTCAGCAGCATCCGCCTTGCCGGTGACCGCAGTGACCGAGAAGCCGGCCTTGCCCAACATCGCCACCGCCAGGCTGCCCACCCCGCCGGTGGCTCCGGTGACCAGTACCGGTCCCTGTTCGGCAGTGACGCCGTTGCGCACCAGGGCCGCCATCATCAGCCCTGCCGTCAGGCCGGCGGTGCCGAACATCATCGCCTCTTTGAGGCTCAGGTTCTGTGGCCGCTTGATCACCCAGGCCGCCGGTACGCGGATGTACCCGGCCAGAGCGCCATCGGTATTCATGCCCAGGTCGTAGCTGGTGACGATCACTTCGTCGCCCACCGCGAAGTCGGCATGGTCGCTGGCGGCGACGATGCCTGCCGCATCGATCCCCGGGGTGTGGGGATAGTTGCGGGTTACCCCCTTGTTGCCGATGGAGGAGAGGGCATCCTTGTAGTTCAGGGCCGAGTAGTGCACCTGCACCAGCACTTCGCCGGCCGGCAGTTCATCGACCGAACGGGTCTTGATGCCGCAGACATATTTCTTCGGTTCAGCCTCTTCAACAACCAGGGCGCGAAATTGGGTTTCGCTCATCATCTTCTCCTTACAACAGGGTGCGGTGGGTGGCCGGTAGCATACAGCTCTTTGTCGCTGGGTCCGGTCGAGTATTCAAACTAGCAATCCACGGCGCTCCAGGCAAGTGACCGGCCAGGTTTCGTATTGGATATGTAACAGTGCAAAGGATAGTCACTTCTGTTGGTGCCCGATAAAGTCTATCCAGTATGGATTTACCACGCCGGCATGGGTGATCGGTGCCATGTGGCCGCCGTTGACCCGGTGGACTTCCACGCAGGGCAGATTCTGTTCCAGGACTTCAGCAACGCGCCGGGTCGGCAGTGGACTCTCCTCGCTGTGTAGCAGGCAGACCGGCAGCTTCAGGGAACGGAGGTCGCGTGTACGCAGGGTCTCCTGCGACAGGGAGTGGAAGTCCAGCAGTACCTTGAGGATGTAGTGGTCAAGCATCTTCTGCCTCTCAGCGGGGAGGCTTTGGTAGGCGTCCTGACCACTCCAGAAATCGATAAAGTGAGCCGTGGCGGCGGGTATATCACCTTTGGCCAGATTATCGGCTATCCGCTCTTCCACCTGTTGCATGATCCGGTAGGCGGGCTCATTTTTATCAAGCAGGAAAAAGGCCACCGGTTCGTACAATCCCAGTGAGATGATGCTGGACGGATGATCATGGGTCAGGCGGAGTGCGGTGGCGCCACCATAGGAGTGCCCGATCAGATGAAAGCGTGTATTGCCCAGGTGCTGCCTGACGATCCGCGCGATCCGTGCAGCCTCCTCAGCGAGGCTGAACTGCTCCGGCGAGTCGGGAAACTCGCTCCCGCCATAGCCATACAGATCGATAGCGATGACCCGGTGCCGGGTGCGCAATTGTTCCGACAGCGTGCGCCACTGGCTTTTGTTACTCATGGAGCTGTGTAACAGAACAACCGGTACACCGGTTCCCTGGTCATCAATGATTTTTTTGGATTGCATGATTGGGGCTGCTGATGGAGATTCCCGTTCAGCTTAACCGCTGGGTTGCAGTGCAACAACCGGAAATTCAAAACGGTTTCTTCTGGAATCACCGGCTATCCGTTTACCGATTCACCAGGACTCCTTGTCGTGGTGTCGACGGCCGGGGTTGGGGCTGACTCCGCCCCTGGTGGGCAATCCATCAGCAGATTATCCGCTGCAATGCCAGTCCGGCGCATCTATTATCCTGAAAGTCAGCGATTACCGCTGAAGAGTGCAGATAATCATACTAAAGTTCTATACGGACGGTCGGCCGGTTTTATCAGGCGAATCCACTTGACCCACAGGAGTCGGCTATTGTGTTGCCACCATTCGATGTCAGTTCTGTTTTGGATGCCGCTGTAATCGAGCAGTCTCCCGATCGTCTCAAGACAGCCATCAGCGCCATGTATTGCACGGATGAATCCCGCCTGCTGGAGGCGCTGATACCGCTGGCCAAACCCACCCCCGCGCTGCTGGACAAAGCCACCCGCGAAAGTGCCGAACTGGTCGAGGCCGTGCGGGCGCGGGACGATGCCATGCATATGATCGACGCCCTGCTGCTGGAATACAGCCTGGATACCCGGGAAGGGGTGTTGCTGATGTGCCTGGCGGAGGCGCTGATGCGTATCCCCGACAGTGCCACCGCCGATGCCCTGATCAAGGACAAGCTGACCATTGCCGACTGGAAACAGCACCTCAAGCAGAGCCGGTCGCTACTGGTGAATGCCTCCACCTGGGGGCTGCTGCTGACCGGCAAGGCCATTACCCTGGATACCCGTATCGAGGATGAACCGGCCAGTATCATCAACCGGCTGGTGAACCGTCTGAGCGAGCCGGTGGTGCGTCAGGCGATGCATCAGGCCATGAGGATCATGGGCAAACAGTTTGTACTGGGCCGCACCATCGGTGAGGCGCTGACCAACAGCCGCAAACAGCGTGAGGCCGGCTACACCTACTCCTACGACATGCTGGGTGAAGCCGCTCTTACCGGAACAGATGCGGAGCACTATTTCACAGCCTATTCCAGCGCCATCCAGGCCGTTGGCAGGGACAATTTTCCGGCTGACAAGTCGCCCCGGCCTACCATCTCGATCAAGCTCTCGGCCCTGCATCCGCGCTATGAGAAATCGCAGCGGCAGCGGGTGATGGGCGAACTGGGTGAGCGTATGCTGGCGTTGGTCAGGTTGGCGCGGGGACTGGATGTGGGGATCACCATCGATGCCGAGGAGGCCGACCGGCTGGAGCTGTCCCTGGATCTGTTCGAGCGACTCTACCGTGACGGGATCAGCCGCGGTTGGGGCGATCTGGGCCTGGTGGTCCAGGCCTATTCAAAGCGGGCCTTGCCGGTGCTCTGCTGGCTGGCCGCGCTGGCCAATCAACAGGGTGATAGGATCCCGCTGCGCCTGGTGAAAGGCGCCTACTGGGACAGCGAGATCAAGCATGCCCAGCAGTTGGGACTGGAGAGTTATCCGGTCTTTACCCGTAAGGAGGCGACCGATGTCTCCTATCTGGCCTGCGCCCGCTTCCTGTTGAGTGACCCGGTGCGGGGCCTGCTCTATCCCCAGTTTGCCAGTCACAATGCCCACACGGTAGCCAGCGTTATCAGCATGGCGACCCATGATCAGTATGAGTTTCAGCGTCTGCACGGCATGGGTGATGCCCTCTATCACGCGGCCCGGGAGCGCTATGCCTGCCGTGTGCGGATCTATGCCCCGGTCGGCAGCCACAAGGATCTGCTGCCCTACCTGGTGCGCCGGCTGCTGGAAAACGGTGCCAACTCCTCTTTCGTGCACCGGCTGATCGATCAGAAGACCCCGGTGGAATCACTCACCGAGCATCCGGTAACACAACTCTGTCAATACAGTTCCCTGGCCAATGAACGTATTCCACTACCACCGGCTATCTACAGCCAGGGGCGCATCAACTCCCGTGGCGTCAATATCAATGTGGACGATCAATGGCTGCCGCTGCGGCGGGAGATCGAGGCCTTCTTCAACCACACCTGGCATGCGGCGCCGATTGTGAATGGTGCACAGATCGAAACCGGCGAGGTGGTACGGGTACATGCTCCCCATGATCGTGCCATCCCTGTGGGCAGCATGTTTGAGGCGGATAAACAGGTTATCGGACAGGCCATAGCCAGGGCCCACGAGGCCTTTTCCGGCTGGAACGCCAGGCCGGCGGCAAGGCGGGCGGACGCCCTGGAGCGGGCGGCCGATCTGCTGGAGCAGCATCGTGCAGAGCTGATTGCCCTGTGTCACCTGGAAGCCGGCAAGACCCTGCAGGATGCCATCGACGAGGTGCGGGAGGCGGTGGATTTCTGTCGCTACTATGCCGTGCAGGCGCGGCAGCTGTTTGGGAAGGCAGTGACACTGGATGGTCCCACCGGTGAGTCCAATGAACTCTACCTGCAGGGCAGGGGGGTGTTTGTCTGCATCAGTCCCTGGAATTTTCCCCTGGCCATCTTTACCGGCCAAGTGATGGCCGCCCTGGCGGCGGGCAACTGTGTGATCGCCAAACCGGCGGAACAGACCAGCCTGATTGCCGCCCGGGCCGTCGAACTGTTTCACCAGGCCGGAGTCCCGGATAGTGTGCTGCATCTGTTGTCGGGTGCGGGAAGCCGTATCGGGCCACTGCTCACATCCGATGAGCGGATTGCCGGTGTCGCCTTCACCGGTTCCACCGACACAGCCCGGCTGATCAACCGCTCGCTGGCGGCGCGCGACGGCCCTATCGCCACGCTGGTGGCGGAGACCGGTGGCCAGAATGCCATGATCGTCGATAGCACGGCCCTGCCCGAGCAGGTGATCAAGGATGTGCTCTCCTCGGCCTTCGCCAGTGCCGGCCAGCGCTGCTCCGCACTGCGGGTGTTGTTTATCCAGGAGGATGTATCGGAACGCCTGCTGCAGTTACTGAAGGGGGCGATGGCGGAACTCAAGGTGGGCAATCCCTGCGACCTGGAGACCGACGTGGGGCCGGTAATTGACCAGACGGCCCGCCAGTCGCTGCTGCAACATATTGCCGAGATGCGCGAACAGGCGACCCTGATTGCCGAAACCCCGTTGCCGCTGAACGCCGAGGCGGGCTATTTCGTCGCCCCCGTAGCGTTTGAGATCCGGCACATGGGTCAGCTCAAGAAAGAGCATTTCGGGCCCATACTGCATGTGATTCGTTACCGGGCGTCCCGGCTGGAGGATGTGATTGCCCAGATCAACAACTCCGGATACGGCCTTACCCTGGGCATACATTCACGCAATGAAACCACCAGTCGCGCTATTGACAGTCAAGTGCGTGTGGGGAACGTGTATATCAACAGGAACCAGATCGGCGCCGTGGTTGGGGTGCAGCCATTTGGCGGCCTTGGACTCTCGGGAACCGGTCCCAAGGCGGGTGGCCCGCACTATCTGCCGCGGTTTGCCACGGAAAGAACACGCACCACCAATACCACCGCCATCGGTGGCAATGCCGCGCTGCTGTCACTCGAAAACAGTGTGATCCGCTGATCGAATGCAGGGAGCGGATTGATAATTGTCATTGATAACTATAAAGCGGTAAAGTAGCGCAAGCTACAAGCCACCAAAGACGCGCAGTGTCGATCCTCACACCGGGTCGATCCGCAACTGCACGATGAGAATAATAGACGGGTGAGGAGCTCATGGAATATTTTATCCAGCAGTTAATCAACGGCGTTACGCTCGGTTCGATCTACGGACTGATCGCCATTGGCTATACCATGGTCTACGGAATTATCGGCATGATCAATTTCGCCCATGGCGATATCTTTATGATCGGCGCCTTCATATCGCTGATCACTTTCCTGGTCCTTGGCATTATCGGTATCACCTGGATTCCCCTGGCGCTGTTGTTGGTGCTGCTGGTCTCCATGGTCATCGCCTCCATCTACGGGTGGACGGTGGAGCGGTTGGCCTATCGGCCACTGCGTGGTTCGTTCCGGCTGGCTCCCCTGATCTCCGCCATCGGCATGTCTATCTTTCTGCAGAACTATGTGCAGCTGCTGCAGGGGGCGCGGGTACGCCCCATGCCTCCGGTCATCTCCGGCGGTTTTACCTTCCTTGAAGGGGGCATCTTCCCCATCACGGTCAGTTATCTGCAGATTGTGATTGTGCTGCTGACTATCGTGCTGATGACAGGGTTTGCCTTGTTGATCTCCCGCACTTCACTGGGCCGGGCGCAACGGAGTTGTGAGCAGGACCGGACCATGTCGGCACTGCTGGGCATCAACGTCGACCGCACCATCTCCCTCACGTTCGTCATGGGTGCCGCGCTGGCGGCGGTTGCCGGCATGCTGTTTGTCCTCTACTACGGCGTGATCGATTTCTATATCGGTTTTCTGGCCGGTATAAAAGCCTTTACCGCGGCGGTGCTCGGCGGCATCGGCTCGCTACCCGGTGCCATGCTGGGGGGGCTGCTGATCGGCTTGATCGAAACCTACTGGTCGGCCTACTTCAGCATCGAATACAAAGACGTGGCGGCCTTTGCGATTCTGGTCCTGGTCCTGATCTTCAGACCGACCGGCTTGTTGGGTAAGCCAGAAATCGAGAAGGTGTAGGCATGACGAATGATTCCAATAACATGCCGCGCGGCATTGATCTGGTCGGGCTTCTGAAAGAGTCAGGACTTGCCGCCCTGGTGGCGCTGGGCCTGTCCATCGTAATGGTCGGTTTTCGCACCGAAGATACATCCACCGGACTGGGTATCACCACCCGCTGGTCGCTGGTGGCCATTGCGGTGGCGGCGGTCTTCGCCGGGCGCCTGCTGTTTGCCTACCGGCGCGAATGGAAGGCGGCCAAAGGTCCGCGGAAACGCGATTTCAAAAAGGAAGAGGACCGGGCTGCCATTATCGTGCAGCGTTTCTCAACGATCGGTGGCCCCCTGTTCATCGCTGTTGCGCTGGCCTTGCCGTTGATGCCGTTTGCCGACCGCTACGTGGTGGATGTGGCCACCTATGTGCTGATCTATGTGATGCTCGGCTGGGGTCTGAACATCGTGGTGGGGCTGGCCGGCTTGCTGGATCTCGGCTACGTGGCCTTCTATGCCGTAGGCGCCTACTCCTACGCCCTGTTCGCCTTCTATTTTGATCTCTCGTTCTGGGTCTGTCTGCCGCTGGCCGGACTCTGTGCCGCCAGTTTCGGTGTGCTGCTCGGGTTTCCGGTGCTGCGCCTGCGGGGTGATTATCTGGCCATCGTGACCCTGGGCTTTGGTGAAATTATCCGCATAATCCTGCTCAACTGGTATAAGTTTACCGGTGGCCCTGATGGACTCTCCGGTATCTCGCGTCCCAGTTTCTTTGGCCTGGATTTCAAACGCACCGCGGCGGAAGGATCACAGACCTTCCATCAGTTCTTCAATCTCGATTACTCTTCCATGCATCGCCTGATCTTTCTCTATTATCTGATTCTGATTCTCGCACTGCTCACCAATTTCTTCACGCTGCGTATTCGCAGAATGCCGATTGGTCGTGCCTGGGAGGCGTTGCGGGAAGATGAGATCGCCTGCCGTTCACTCGGCATCAATCCCACCAACACCAAGTTGACTGCTTTTGCGCTGGGTGCGATGTTTGCCGGTTTTGCAGGTTCATTCTTCGCCACACGGCAGGCCTTTATCAGTCCGGAAAGTTTTACCTTTATCGAATCGGCGGTGATTCTGTCTATCGTAGTGCTGGGCGGAATGGGGTCACAGGTTGGTGTGGCGATCGCGGCCGTACTCTTGATCGGTGGAACGGAACTGTTCCGGGAGCTGGAAGAGTATCGTATGCTTGCCTTCGGTGGCCTGATGGTCGCCATCATGGTATGGAAGCCGCGCGGATTGCTGGCGCATCGCGAACCTACCATCAGGCTGCACTCCGGTAAGCCGCCCCCGCCCGAGGTCGTCACGGCACTCTCTGAAGGGGGTGTGAAATGAACGCTGTTTCATCCATACCACCTGAGCTGGTGATTCCCAGTGGCGCCGAGCCACTGCTTACGGTCGAGCATCTCACCATGCGATTTGGCGGGCTGGTGGCCATTGATGATGTCTCTTTCTCGGCCGGCAAAGGAGAGATTACCTCAATCATCGGCCCCAATGGCGCTGGTAAAACAACCCTGTTCAACTGTATTACCGGTTTTTACACGCCAACCATTGGTCGACTCATACTGCGTGCCCGGGGGGAGGAGTTTCTGCTGGAGCGGATGGATGGGTTTCGCATTGCGCAGAAGGCCTATGTGGCGAGAACTTTCCAGAATATCCGGCTATTCTCTGAAATGTCGGTGCTGGAAAACCTGATTGTTGCCCAGCATAACGAGTTGATGAAGGCGTCGGGATTTACCGTAGTCGGGCTGTTCGGGCTGGGTGGCTACCGCAAAAAAGAGAAGGAGGCCACTGAACTGGCCCGCTACTGGCTGGACAAGGTGGGACTGACCCGGCTGGCTGATATCAACGCCGGTAATCTTCCCTATGGCGACCAGCGCCGGTTGGAGATTGCCCGGGCGATGTGCATCAAGCCCACTATACTCTGTCTGGATGAACCGGCAGCGGGCTTGAATCCGAAGGAGTCCAGTGAACTGAACAAGCTGCTCAACTATATCAAGGATGAGCATGGCATCGGATTGCTACTCATCGAACATGATATGAGTGTGGTGATGGAGATCTCTGATCATGTGATCGTTCTGGATTATGGCAGTAAGATTTCAGATGGCACGCCGCTCTTCGTGCGTTCTGATCCGAATGTGATACGCGCTTATCTGGGTGAGGAGGAGACAGACGAGCTGCCTCCGGAGGTGGCCAAGGATATTGCAAAAGATTTTAATCCAGAAAACAGGGAGGGTTTCTGAGATGTTGGAAATATCTGGTCTACACACCTTCTACGGCAGCATCGAGGCGTTGAAAGGTGTCGATCTTACGGTCAATACGGGCGAAATTGTTACCCTGATAGGCGCAAATGGTGCGGGCAAGAGCACGTTGCTGATGACCACCTGCGGCACGCCGCGCGCGGCAAAAGGGAGCATCCATTACCAGGGTCTGGATATTACTCATCTGAGTACTCACGAGATCATGCATCTCGGCCTGGCCCAATCGCCGGAAGGACGGCGCATCTTTCCCCGCATGTCGGTAATGGAAAATCTGCAGATGGGTGCGATTGTCGCGGATGAAAAGTATTTTGAGCAGGATCTGGAACGGGTTACCACGCTGTTTCCGATTCTGAAAAAACGCGCCAACCAGCGCGGCGGCACGCTCTCCGGCGGCGAACAGCAGATGCTGGCCATTGCGCGGGCAATGATGAGCCGGCCAAAACTGTTACTGCTGGATGAGCCCTCACTCGGTCTGGCGCCACTGGTAGTGAAACAGATCTTCGAGGTGATTGGAGAGATTAATCGGGAAGACAAGGTGACGGTGCTGCTGGTTGAACAGAATGCTTACCATGCACTGAAGCTGGCCAATCGCGGCTATGTCATGGTGAATGGAGAGATCACCCTGTCGGGTGAGAGCAGAGAACTGCTGGAGCGGCCGGAAGTCCGTGCAGCTTATCTGGAGGGCGGACATTGAATATACCTGTGTTTATCGGCATCACCCTGGTGCTGTTTGGTGGTGCAGCCTATATGACCGGCCAGGCGCTTGCCCTTACCTGGCGGCCTCTGCCGCATCTGTTTGGCTATGCCCTGTTGCTGGGCGCGGCAGATCGCTTTCTGGTGTTTGCACTGTTTGATGGTGAGCTGACTTCACTGAGCGGTTATCTGATTGATACAGCGGTGATTATGCTGATTGGCCTGCTGGCATTTCGGATTACCCGGGTGAACCGGATGATCAGCCAGTATCCCTGGCTCTATCGGCGCGCCAACCTGCTGAGTTGGGTGGAGATTAAGAAATAATCCAACGAATGCGCCAGACTGGGTGTATTCGTTGATTGTATGTCACCGGGTTATGCGGAGAAGATGATATCCGCATGGTTCGCATGGCGGTTCAGCATTTAGTACCCAGGCTGGACGAAATAAGAAGAACGGAAATAACTTTTGACTGGGAAAGTACCAGAGGAGATTTGATAAAATGAAAAAGACATTCAAGCTGTCCATGTTGGCCGCAGTAACGACTGCAAGCGTGAGTTTTGGTTCGGTCTCCATGGCCGATATTGCGATTGCGGTGGCAGGCCCCATGACGGGACAATACGCCAGTTTCGGTGCCCAGATGAAGGCGGGTGCCGAGCAGGCCGTTGCCGATATCAATGCCGCCGGTGGTGTGCTGGGTGAGAAACTGGTGCTGGAAGTGGGGGATGACGCCTGTGATCCAAAACAGGCGGTGGCGGTCGCCAACCAGTTTGTCAACAAGGGCGTGGTTTTCGTGGACGGGCACTTCTGCTCCGGTTCTTCCATCCCGGCATCCAAGGTCTATGAGGAAGAGGGTATCGTGATGATCTCGCCCGCTTCCACCAATCCCAGGCTGACCGAAGAGGGGGGTGATAGCGTGTTCCGTGTCTGTGGCCGTGATGACCAGCAGGGTGCGGTTGCGGGTAAGTTCCTGAAAGAGCATTTCCCGGATAAGAAGATTGCCTTCGTCCATGACAAGACAGCCTACGGCAAGGGCCTGGCCGACGCCACCATGGCTGAGTATGAAAAAGCGGGTGGCAAACCGGCAATGTACGAGGCGATCACTGCCGGCGAGAAGGACTACACCGCGCTGGTTTCCAAGATGAAACAGAATGACATCGGTGTCATCTATCTGGGTGGCTATCATACCGAGGGTGGTCTGATTGTCCGTCAGATGCGTGAGCAGGGCATGGATACCGTGCTGGTTTCCGGTGATGCCCTGGTGACCAACGAGTACTGGTCGATTACCGGCCCTGCCGGTGAAGGGACCCTGATGACCTTCAGTCCCGACCCGCGCAAGAACCCGGTTGCCGCGCCGCTGGTGGAAAGATTCCGCGGTATGGGGATTGAACCGGAAGGTTATGTCCTTTATTCCTACGGCGCCGTTCAGGCCTGGGCCCAGGCGGTCGCGACGGCGGGCTCCACCGACACCGCAAAGGTTGACAAGGCGTTGCACACCGGTGAGTTTGATACCGTGCTGGGTAAGTTCAGCTTTGATGCAAAGGGTGATGTGACCGCTCCCGGTTATGTCCTCTATGAGTGGAAGAATGGCACTTACGATTATCTGTAAGTTGGTTGTGCAACCCGGTAAAAAGCCCGGCTCGATGCCGGGCTTTTTACCCTGATCCGGATCGGTTTTGACAATTAGTCGCGTTGCCTCAGCCGGCGCAGAAAAGGGCGCCGGGGTCAAACGGCTCATCGGTCAAGCTCGGCCAGCAGATAGCGGCTCCGCCAGAGATCGAGCAGTGTGTAGCCGACATTGGTGGTGAGAATGATGGCCATGCCCAGCAACAGGGTGGGTGTAAACTGCTCCCCCAGGATCAGGACAGCCAGGCAGAACCCGAAAATCGGCTCCAGGTAGGCGAGAATCGGTGCCAGGGTTGTACGTACACTGCCGAATCCCTTGAAGTAGATTAGGCCACCCAAAGCCGTGGCGATAAATCCCATGCCAAAGGCGTTGTACAGGTTGCCGCTGTTCAGTGTGATCGGTAGCAGGAACAGCGCCGGCAGCATGATAAGTGAACCGATGAATGAACTGGAGATAATCATCTGTTCGGTTTTGATCCCTTTCGTCTTGATCACCCTGACCAGAACCATGCTGAAGGAGAATGCCATACTGGCGGTAACCGCCGAGAGTAGTCCCAAAATCGATGAAAGTGAGCCGAAACTGGGGAGTTGGGTGGTGCCGAGGATGATGATCAGCAGTCCGAGCAGATTCATGCCGACCGACAGATAGTAGGCGCGGTTGAACTGGGTCGGCCGCAGGTCGTGAAACAGATAGCGGCACGCCAGCTTTTCGGTCAGCGGAAACCAGATTGCGGCGGTATACAGGAGGATTACGCTCAGGCCCACCGACAGCAGAACAGCCCCCAGGGTGTAGAGGGCAACGACCAGCGCCATGGAGATACCCACAACTATCCAAAGGCCGGTGTGATCACGGGCGAAACGGATGGTTTCGTTGATTTTGTTACGGGTTGTTCGGGGGAACAGCGGGTAGGCGATCAATGCAATCAGTGGGAAACTGAGGGTGCAAAAAAAGAAGCGCAGGAACACAATATTGACCGGATGCGTTTGTGCGATCTGGTTGGCAAAGATGCCCATCGAACCCATCATCAGGCAACCCAGCACAAGTGTACCGATATGACGGTTTTCGGATTCACGGAACAGGCTGCACACCAGAGATTACTCCGCTGGGACAGCTTGAGAGACTGTCCGAAAGAGGAGAATTATAGAGGGTTGATACAGTGTGACAAGCAGAAGAAAGTCGGACCGATTGACGCAAACGGTATTGCTGTTCGGTACAAGATGGCCTGATTACCCATCTGACTCAGCCATAGCCAGGGAAAAATAGTAGCCGCCCATAAACGTAACTGAACGTGAATCCTTTGATTTCCCAACTGCCGCATCTCCTGCCCGGCAGGTCACTGTTGGTTTTCGGGTAGCGACCTGTTCTGTTACGCCATGGCCAGATAACTGATTTATCATTATGGGTAGTCGGATTATCTGGTTGATATCCAATCTGCCCTAACCTGCCGTTGCGACCATCTAGGATCGTTCTGGTCAGCTCTGAAACCGTAAAACTTGACTGGGTCCTATTATGTCCATATTCTTGGACATATGGAAACCTCAAAGGCAATAGCCAGCTTTGGCGCTCTTTCACAAGAGACCCGGTTGGAAGCGTTCCGGCTTCTGATTCGTCATGAACCAGACGGACTTCCGGCTGGTGAGATCGCAAGACAACTGGGTGTACCGCACAACACGATGTCAACACATTTGTCTGTGCTTACCCGTGCAGGACTTGTTATCTCCCAACGTCAGAGCCGTTCCATCATCTATCGGGCGAACTTGAGTCGTATGCAAGAGACGATCCGATTCCTGATCAATGACTGTTGTGCGGGCCATCCAGAGGTCTGCGAGCCTCTGGCATCCTCGCTGATCGCTTGCCCCGCCCAACCGGATGAATTGTGAGACCCTATGCAACCACTTATTTATCACAACCCTGACTGCAGCACATCGCGCAACACGCTGGCGCTGATCAAGGCCTCGGGTGAAACGCCTGAGGTCGTTGAATATCTCAAGACGCCACCCAGTCGTGAGCAGTTGGTTGCACTGCTCTCGATGATGCAGATCACTCCGCGCGAACTCCTTCGGCGCAAGGGCACGCCTTACGATGAGTTGGGGCTCGACGATCTCGCTTTGAGCGATGATCAGTTGATCGACACGATGATGGTGCATCCGATTTTGATCAATCGCCCCATCGTCGTGACTGACAAGGGGGCTCGTCTATGTCGTCCTTCCGAGCGGGTGCTGGATCTTCTCGAGCGTCCCGTCGAGCATTTTACCAAGGAAGATGGCGAGGTGATTCACCACCCGCGAAACACACATTGAGCCGGTTGAACCCTCCCTTGCTGTGGCCGCATCAAGAATGTCATCGATAGCACAATGCGTAGCCGTAGCCGGCTGTATATAGGAACCTTAACATGACTGCATTCGAAATCTCACAGGCCCCCAGCACGTCTGAAGGCATGGGGCTATTTGGACGTTTTCTCTCGCTCTGGGTAGCCCTGGCCATCGTAGCGGGTGTGTCGATAGGGCAGTTCGCCCCGGTCATCCCTGAGACCCTGTCGCGCTTCGAGTATGCCCAGGTGTCGATACCGGTGGCCGTGCTGATCTGGGCGATGATCTTTCCCATGATGGTGCAGATCGATTTCACGTCGATCCTCGGCGTCCGCCGTCAGCCCAAGGGGCTGGTTATCACCACGGCAGTGAACTGGCTGGTCAAGCCCTTCACCATGTTTGCTATTGCCTGGTTCTTTTTGACCGTGGTATTCGCGCCCCTGATTCCTGCGGAACGGGCCAGCGAATACCTGGCCGGGGCTATCCTGCTGGGTGCTGCGCCCTGTACCGCCATGGTCTTCGTTTGGAGCTACCTCACGCGAGGCGACGCGGCTTACACCTTGGTTCAGGTGGCACTCAACGATCTGATCATGCTGTTCGCCTTTGCGCCTATCGTCGTTTTCCTGCTTGGCGTGTCGAACATTCAGGTACCCTGGGATACGGTTATTCTGTCGGTGATGCTCTACATTGTGATTCCGCTGAGCGCCGGCTATCTGACTCGCCAGGCTGTCATCAAGCGACGCGGTATCGCGTGGTTCGACAACGTCTTCATGAAACGCCTGGCACCCATCACCCCGGTCGGCTTGATCATCACCCTGGTGCTGCTGTTCGCCTTCCAGGGCGATGTGATTATTGCCAACCCGTTGCATATCGTGCTGATCGCCATCCCGCTGATTCTCCAGACCTTCCTGATTTTCTTCATCGCCTACGGCTGGGCCAGGGCCTGGAAGGTGCCACATAGCATCGCGGCGCCTGCCGGTATGATCGGCGCCAGTAATTTCTTCGAGTTGGCCGTGGCGGTCGCCATTGCCCTGTTCGGCCTGCAGTCCGGCGCCGCATTGGCCACGGTGGTGGGTGTGCTTGTCGAAGTGCCGGTTATGCTGGCTCTGGTGCGTATTGCCAATGCCACCCGCAGTCACTTCCCAACGGCTCAAGAGGCCTGCGGTTAAGCCCGCGGCCATTGGCATGACACTAAAGGGCCGGGAGTTTCGGCATAGTGCCGGCGCACGAATCGCTATGTTGCCAGTCTTATACCGCTGGCAACAGGATGGCCAAGGGGGGTAGGTGCAGGAACTGTACTGGCGCTGAACATTGGCAGTGCAGGGGTCAGCCTGACTGAGTGATTCTGTTGTGCTCGTTATTCACACTGAAGTTTTTATTTGCCTCTATTCGCGGTCTTATGAACGTTATCCCGCCCTCGCTGCGCTTTGTCGGTAACCGAGTAAGGTGATAAACATTGGCCGGGCGCCCTGGATTACAAGATCTGCCCGGGCTTGTAGGCACCCAATAACAACACCCCTCATCCGCCCAGATAGGCCTTTTGCACATCCGGGTTGCTCAGCAGTTTGTCAGCTTCATCACTGAGGGTGATGCAGCCGTTCTCAATCACATAGCCGCGGTCGGCAATCTGCAGTGCCTGGTTGGCGTTCTGCTCCACCAGAAAAATGGTGGTGTTATTTTCATCGTTGATTTTCTTGATGATTTCAAAGATCTGTCGAATGATCAACGGAGCCAGCCCCATGGACGGTTCATCGAGCAGCAGCAGGTCCGGCCGTGCCATTAATGCCCGCGACATGGCCAGCATCTGCTGCTCGCCGCCACTCAGATTACCACCGGCCTGATGTCGGCGTTCATCCAGAATCGGGAAGAGCGAGAAGACGTAATCGAGATCTTTTTTTATGCCGCGCTTGTCGGAGCGGAGGAAGGCCCCCATGTCCAGATTCTCCTGGACTGTGAGTTGGGGGAAAATATGTCGACCTTCCGGCACCTGACAGATTCCCATGGCGACAATCTTGTCCGGGGCTACATTGTGGATTGGCTCACCCTTGTAAAGCACCTGGCCACTGCGCGGCGGGATGATGCCTGAAATTGACATCAGCGTGGTGCTTTTGCCGGCGCCATTGGCACCGATGAGGGTGATGATCTCGCCCTGGTGGACCTTCAGACTGATCCCTTTGAGTGCCTGGATATTGCCGTAATAGGTATTGACGTCGCGCAATTCAAGCATCGAAATCTTCTCCCAGGTAGGCCTTGATCACCACGGGATTGGACTGGATCTCTTCAGGTGTTCCCTGGGCAATTTTCTTACCGTAATCCATCACATAAATTCTGTTGGAAAGTGTCATTACCAGTTTCATAT